>Ga0316209_1000096_pt1 | contig 185248 bp, 144 predicted proteins | sample 6monopyrite_MG_FD_204945 | JGI IMG/M metagenome (GOLD analysis project Ga0316209, IMG submission 204945) | Microbial mat bacterial communities from mineral coupon in-situ incubated in ocean water Damariscotta River, Maine, United States -... | ecosystem: Environmental > Aquatic > Marine >... | reverse complement strand
TCCGACGAAACGGGTATGCTGGTGCATGGAGCGGCTCCTTCATGTGGCTCTGCGGTTCGTGTGGAGAGAACTCACAGGACCGTAACCCACGGTCTGAAGGCAGACCGCTCCATCCATTCCGTCTAGGCGTAGAGTCCGCTGCGCGAGACTTGGAGCACGCGACACATCAACGACACCGGAAAGTTGGCCTTCGCCGCTTCGATCAACTCGAAGACGGATCTCCGTCCTTGGCGAAGCAGACCGCGGCTTTTCTTAGGAAGTCACGCTCCATCTTCAGCGTGCGGTTCTCGCGCTTCAGTCTCTGGAACTCGAGCTTCTCCACGCTCGTCAGCGCGCCCGCAGGGCCGCCTCCGGCGTCGATGTCGGCCTGTTTGACCCAGCGGCGCAACGCCGTCACGGTCAGGTCCGGATCGCGGGCAACCTGCGACAGGTTGCCGACCTCGCGCACCATGCGGACTGCGTCCGCCTTCTGCTCAGCGCTGAAACGCCGTCGTTTCCTCTTCGATATGTGAACATCCTCGTGCCTCGGCACAGATGGGGTGTCCACTTTTTCGGGGGAAGGCCACTAATCCTGAGCCGGTCGTTGTGGGAGACTTCGGCCCTCAGGGCTTCGCCTGAGAGGGATGTGGGTGGCGGTTCAGTCCTGGGCCTGTCACTCCGGATTCCGGGCCCGACTCTGGCAAGCGGATCGTTCGACCTGCACGCTGCGCACTGGCGCGAGGAGTCGCGCCCGACCCCCCGATGCAGCGCAAGGAGTGAGAGCGATGGCCGACGGCCTCCGAACGATCCACATTCTGACCACCGACGAGACTCTGCTGGCCCAAGGCCGCGCTGCTGTCAGCGCCCTGGAAGGCTGGGAGATCGGTGGCGTCGAAACCGTCGACAAGTTGCTCGCACGACCGCCAGTCGCGGGCGACGTGATCCTGATCGACAAGTGGCTGCGTGGCGAGAACGTCTACGAGGTCTGTCGACGGCTGACGGGACGTGCGCGCTGCCGCACCTTCGTCCTCGCCGAACACGGCAACCAAGCCGGTGCGGCGATCGCGCATTTCTGCGGTGCTTCGGGCCTGATGAAGCGTCCGATCACGGCCAGCCAGCTGCGCGATGCGCTCACCGACCATGCCGGTCCGCGTCCGCCGCTGCCGCAGGATGCGCGCGAGTCGAAGGCGAGCGGCCCCGAGCTGCCGGAGGACCTGCTCAAGGACATCGCGACGGAACGACCGAACGCGAGCCTGGTGTCGGCGCTGACCGACCCCGAGACGAGCCTCTTCAACTTCGCGTTCCTGGGCTACAAGCTCGACGAAGAGTTCAAGCGCGCGCAACGCTTCGGCGAACCACTCTCCTGCGTGATGCTCGGCTTCGAAGGCCAAGCCGAGACGAGCGTGCTTAGCCGGCTCGCCGGGATCATCCTCGGCGCGTCTCGCGACACGGACGTGCTCGGCCGCTTCGACGAGTCGTCGTTCTTGTTCCTGCTGCCGCGCACGGGGCCAGACGGTGCTTGCGTGATGGCGGAACGCGTACGATCCGTCGCGGAAGAGACCGGCCTTCGCGATCTGATCGGCGACCCGCTGCAGATCTCGGTCGGCATCTCGTGTGCGCCGCACCCCGACATCCGCCGCCGCGAAGACCTCTACGCCAAAGCGCGGGAGAACTTCTTCGCGGCACGCCGGGCCGGCGGTGGCGTGGTGACCTGCGGTTGACCCACGGAAGGCGGCGCCGAGACCGGTTCCGTCCGCCCGAAATGGCTTGGGGGTAGCCCCGCAGAGGGGGCACCTCGACGCCCGTCTGCCCATGTCGCCCTCCTTGCCTTCGTTCCTGCGCCGCCGCTTGCTGCTCCATGAGTCGCGGCGTGCCCTGCTGGCCGGTGAACCCGAGGCGGCGCTCGAGAGGCTCGCCGACCCCTGCTTGACACTGTCCGACGAAGCCGCGCGACTGCGCGAGCGTGTCGTCGATGTGATCTGCCGCGAGGCGGGGCGTGCCGCTGCGGAGGGTGCGCTCGACGAAGCTGAGCGCTTGCTGTCGCGGGCGGAGATGGAAGACCCCGAACGCGCGAGGCAGTGGCGCCGCAGGCTCGACGGTGAGTCCGGACCCGCCTCGCAAGTCGACGTGCCGAGTCGCGCGATGCGTGAAGGCTCGCGGATCGCGATGGGCGAGCTCTTGGCACAGATGCGGCAGGAGAGCGGCGACGTCTCGAGAGCGTCGGCCGCACCCGCGGCCGCTCCGACCCCTGCGCCGCCCAGCCAGCTGATCCCCGGCGGTTCGCCGGGTCGTCGCCCGCTGCGCTTCCACCTGGCCGTCGACGACGCTGGTGAGTACATCGCGATCGGCGGCGATGAGATCGTCATCGGTCACCGCTCGGCGGAACGCGCGGACCTGCCGATCCTCGGCGATCTCAACGCCGTGCACGCGCGCATCCTGCGCTCGGAGTCGTTCCACGGCGGACCGGCGTGGATGATCCAACCGGCGCAGGACTGTGAGGTTCGAGTCGGCGGATCGGTGGTCGCGGAAGGCGGTGCCGCACTGCACGACGGAGTCGAGGTTCAGCTCTCGCGACAGGTCAGTTTTCGCTTCCGCTTGCCGGATCCGGGTTCGTGTTCGGCGTTGATCGAGTTCCTGCACGGCGTCGAGTGCGAGGGCGCGAACCGCGTCCTGCTCTTCGCCCAAGGTCCGGCCGGCCGCGTCCGCACGGGACGCCGCTTGGATCGCTTGCTCGTCGTGCGCGGCGAAGCAGGCGAGCTGTGCCTCGAGCTGAACGGAGACGAACTGTTCTGTACCTCGCCGGCCGGCCTGCGCCAACCGGGCTCGGCGGATGTGGCACAGCTGCTCCGAGTCTCCGTGCCCCCGGTCAGCCCGCTCAGCCTGACGGTCGGCGAACGCGTCAACGGCCGGCCGCCCTTCGGCATCACGCTGCGCGCGGCGACCGTGCGTGGATCGGGGGAGTGGCAGTGAAACCGGCGCTCTTCGGCATCCCGCGGCTGCAACCGACCGCGAACGTGCGAGGAGTCTGCGCTGCCCGTACGATGTGGGCCCCCGCGCCGGAGAGGTGCGTCCGCTGATGGATTGGGAAGTCTTCTACAACCGCTTCCGCGAGCCGGACTTCGTTCCCGGCTACGAGATCCAGAACCGACTGGGGGGTGGCGCGTTCGGTGAGGTCTACAAGGCGCGCAAGCACTCGATCGGCAAGGCGTACGCGATCAAGTTCCTCAAGATCGACGACGAAGCGCAGCGCGCCGCGATCGAGCGCGAGCTCGAACAAGTCCGTCACTTCGCCGTCATCGACCACCCGAACCTGGTCTCGATCGAAGACTTGGGATCGGTCCTCGACGTTCCCTACGTGGTGATGGGGTACGCGGGCGAAGACACGCTCGCACGCCGCTTGCGCGAGTCGCGCATGACCCGGGACCAAGCGCTCGCCATCTTCGTGCAGACCTGTCGCGGAGTGCTGGCACTTCACGATCGTCGCTTGGTGCACTTCGACCTGAAGCCCAGCAACGTCTTCTTGAAGGGCGAAGTCGCGCGCGTGGGGGACTACGGACTCGCGAAGCTGATGACGGAAGGGCGACAGACGCTCAGCTTCGGTCGCGGAACGCCGCACTACATGGCTCCCGAGATCCTCCGCAGCCGCGCCGATCACCGCGCCGACATCTACTCGCTCGGTGTGATGTTCTACGAGTCGCTGACCGGCAAACCCCCGTTCCAACCGACCAGTCCCAGCGGCTTGATCATGCGGGAAGGCGACCAGCCGCCCGTCTTCCCCGAGGACTTCCCCGCCGACCTGAGGCGCGTCGTCGAACGATGCGTACGTCTCAATCCGGCGGATCGCTATCAGACAGTCGAAGAGCTGCTCGATGATCTCGGGCAGAGCGCGCGACAAGGTGACTCCATCAGCTTCCAGCTCGGTGACGACCTCGTCGGCACGGCGGTTCCTGCGCCGTCGGCTCCGGAATCCGCAACGCCCCCGAGCGGCGAGCTACGCGAGACCGCGGCGGTGTTGACGCGCGGAGCGGTCGACGTCGCGAAGGGCGTCTGGGAAGGACTGAACTCGCGACCGGCGGATCGCGCGAGTGCGCCGGCGCAACCCACGACTTCCGCGCCGCCTGCTTCGCCCGCGCCGCATGCAGCAGCGACGATCCCTGTGCCGCCGCGCGCGTCCGGCGGCATCTTCGGCGCGATCGGGACGACCTTCGTGCTCGGCTTCGAAGTCCTCGTGTCCTTACTGCAAGGGATGGGGCGCTTCGCGCGTGCCGGTCTGCAGCGCACGAAGGGCAACGGCGACCGCGGTTGGTTCAAGGAATCGCTGCACCTCGTGCTGTTCATGATTTTTCTCGCCGCGCTCGGTGCCGCAGCGATGTCCGTCTTGGTGATGCTCTTCAACGAAGCGTGAACTCTTAGCGATGAGCGATTGGACCCCGGACATTGGCCGCTTGCAGGCCTTCGACGACGAAGAGTGGCTGCGTGTCGAACGCAACTACTGCGGACGCTTGCTCGCGTATGTCGCGCGACGCATCCCGGACTCCGGCGCACGCGAAGACATCGTCCAGGAGACCTTCCTGGGCTCGGTGCGCGGCATACCGAACTTCGACCGCATCTACACCTTCGAGCAGTACCTGTTCGGCATCTGTCGGAACCGCACGATCGACTACTTGCGCCGGCGTCGTACGATCGGGCAAGGCGAACCGGCGGATTCGTCGGAGAGCCTGCCGGGCATGGACGAGCTCGCCACGGCGGAAGAGACGCCCAGCCAGATCGTGCACGGCGCGGACCTCGCTTCGCAGGGTAAGGCATTGCTCGTCGACGTCCTGCGCGACTGGGTGCAGGAGACTTGGCAGCAGGGCGAGTTCAACCGCCTGATGGTGATCGAAGCCCTGTTCAGCGGGGGGTGGCGCAACCGCGACACGTGGAAGCGCTTCGGCTTGCGTGACGAGACCTCGGTGGCGGGCATCAAGTTCCGCGCGCTCAAGCGGCTGCGCGAGCTGGCGCTGCGCCGCGATCCCTCCGGTGAGTTGTTGCCGGCGCTCTCCGAGTCGACCTCCGAGGGCACGAGCCACATGGACTTCAACGTCGCGGGCGTCTGGCGCGCCGGCCGCGTCAGCTGTCCGGCCCGATACTGGCTGGCGCGGCGGCTTTCCGGAAATCTCCCGGAGGGCCCTGCGCAGTTCGTCGAATTCCATCTGGACGAGATGGGCTGCGAATGGTGCCAGGCCAACCTGGACGACCTCGCCGATCCCTCTGGTGCACAGCTCGAGCCCTTTCTCGAGCGCATGCAGGCCTCGACCGTCCAGTTTCTGCGCTCCCGGACCACTTGATCCGGCGAGCACCTCGCCCGAAGACGGTTCCCCCCGAACCGTTCCAAAGGTCCCGAACAAGATGATCCGTACCCTCACCGGCCTCGCTCTCGCGGGCGGCCTGTTCTCCCTCGCTCCTTCGCTCTCCGTCGCCCAAGAGGCCATCCTACTCACCCCGGCGGAGGCCGCGTCGGACTCGGCGCCCGCCTTGGTCCGTGCACTCCAGGAAGTGCAGCCCGACCGCATCTCGGCGGACCTGCACTTCATCGCCTCGGACGCGATGGCGGGTCGCGACACGCCCTCGAAGGAGCTGGAAGTCGCCGCGCACTTCTTGCGCTCGCGCTTGCAGAAGCTCGAGTTCGCGCCCGGCGCAGGTGAGAGCTACTTCTACGAATACCCGCTCGATTCGACGGCGCTCGACCTCGAGGGCTGCTCGGCCGGCTGGTCCAGCGCGGCTGGTGAACGCAAGCTGACGCTCGCCAAGGACTACTACTTCGGCGCACGTCGTGTGTACGAGTCCATGGAGTCCACGGGCGAGATCATCTCGGTCGGCGAAGGCACGAGCGACGACTTCGATGGTGTCGAGCTGAACGGTCGCTGGGCGATGATGCTCGATCGCGAGGGCGGACGAATCAGCAAGCCTCGCCGCGCGTTGCGCGACACCGGAGCTGCAGGCTTGATCGTCGTGCAGAGCTCGGATTACTCGGGCGAGCCGCTGGTGGACCGCTTCGGCGGAGAGCGCTTCGAAGACCTGCTCAAGGGCAGCGTGCGCTTTCCTCGCGGAGAGGGCGAGAGCGGCGGGCGACCGATGATTCCGATCGTCTACCTGGAACGTTCGCAGACCGTCGAGCTGTTGGCGGCTTGCGCGGGCGCGAAGGACGATCCGACTTGGTTCCCGAAGGCCGGTGCCTTGACCGGTGTGACGTTCAGCGAGAAGCGCGAGCTGGCGGGCGAAGGCGGTCAGGTGATCGTGAAGAACGTCTGCGGCCTCTGGCCCGGCAGTGATCCCGAGCTCTCCAAGGAAGTGATCATCGTCTCCGCGCACTACGACCACGTCGGCATGCAACGCGGCGAGATCCACAACGGTGCGGATGACAACGGGTCCGGAACCTCGGGCGTGCTGGCCGTCGCTGATGCGCTGCACGCTTACGGTCCGATGAAGCGTTCCGTCATGCTGATCTGGGTCTCCGGCGAAGAGAAGGGCCTGTGGGGCTCGAAGGCATGGGCGAACAACCCGATGCTGCCCGAAGGCCATCGCGCCGTCGCGGACATCAACATCGACATGATCGGCCGCAACGATCCGAACGAGCTGTTCATCACGCCGACGCGTGACCACAAGCAGTTCAATCCGATCTCGGAAGCCGCAATGCGGCTGTCGCCGCTCGAGGGCTTCCCGAAGCTCGAGAGCGCCGACGACTACTACCACCGCTCGGACCAGAAAGAGTTCGCGCGCCTCGGCATCCCGGTCGCCTTCTTGTTCGCCGGCATCCACGAGGACTACCACCAGCCGTCGGACACGCCCGACAAGATCGACTACGAGAAGCTCAGCCGCGTCGTCCGACTCGTCGTGCGCCTCCTCGACGAGATGCAGACGATGAACCTCGACCTCTAGAGGCCGTACTTTGGCGTAGAGGCGCAGCGAGCGGGGAGCGTTACCATCCGGGGCGCTCCCCGCAGCCATTGGATAGACCCATGCAGACCGCCACGCTCGATCGCCTCTTCCGTCCCAAGTCCATCGCCGTCGTCGGTGCGTCGCGCAAGAAGGGCAGCCTCGGCTGGCAGATCCTGCACAACCTGATCCTGTTCGAGTTCCAGGGGAAGCTGTTCCCGGTCAACCCGGGCGCCGAGGTGATCCACTCGATGAAGTGCTACCCCTCGGTCAGCGCGATCGCGGATGAGGTCGATCTCGCGATCCTGATCGTGCCGTCGAAGTTCGTGATCGAAATCGCGGAGGAGTGCGGCAAGAAGGGTGTGGGAGGTCTCGTCGTCATCTCGGCGGGCTTCAATGAGATCGGCGGTGCCGGCGTGCAGCGCGAGCGCGAGCTGATGGAAGTCGTGCGGCGCTACGGCATGCGCATGGTCGGACCGAATTGCATGGGCATCCTGAACACGGCGCCGGATGTGTGCATGGATGCGGTCTTTGCCGAGACGCTGCCGCTACACGGAAACGTCGCCTTCCTGTCGCAATCGGGTGCAATCGGCGCCGCGCTGATCGAACACGCTGCAGGACTCGGGCTCGGCTTCTCGCAGTTCGCCAGCATCGGCAACAAGGCCGACATCTCCGGCAACGACTTGATCGAGTACTGGGGCGCCGATCCCGGCACCGACTTGATCCTGATGTACCTCGAGAGCTTCGGCAATCCGCGCAACTTCACGAAGATCGCACGCCGCGTGACGCGCGAGAAGCCGATGCTCGTCGTCAAGGCGGGGCGCACTGCGCTCGGCGCGCGCGCGGCCAGCAGCCACACCGGAGCACTCGCGGGTGCGGACGTGGCCGTCGACGCGCTGCTCGAACAGTGCGGCGTGCAGCGCGTGAACTCCGTCGAAGAACTCTTCGACGTCGCTCGAGCGTTCGCCAGTCAACCGATTCCAGCAGGGCGTCGGGTGGGCATCGTCACGAACGCCGGCGGTCCGGGCATCCTCGCGGCCGACGCTCTCGTCGCGCGCGGCATGGAGTTGCCCGAGACGCAGTCCGAGCTGCGCTCCAAGCTGGCGGCGATCCTGCCCGAGGAAGCGACGCTGACCAATCCCGTCGATCTGATCGGTAGCGCGACGACCGATCACTACCAAGCCGCGATCCGCGCGCTCGCCGAGACGGGCGACTACGATGCGCTGATCGTGATCTGCGTGCCGACCGTGATGCACGATCCGACCGATGTCTACCTCGCCGCAGCGGATGCGGCGGAAGAGGCAGGACTGCCGTGCCTCGGCGTGTTCATGGGCGCGGATGACGTACGCGAGCGCGCGCGGCAGCGCACGGGACGCGAACGCTTCCCGGCGTATCACTTCCCCGAGAGCGCCGTCGGCGCGCTCGGCATGATGGTCGAGTACGCGGAACGGCGCTCGCGAGTGCCCGGCAAGGTGATCGAGTTCGAGGCCGACCGTGACATGGCGCGCCGCTTGATCGCGCGCGTGCGCGATGCTCAGCGTTCTGAACTGGACCTCGAAGAGTCGCGCCGCTTGCTCAGCTGTTACGGCGTACCGTTCGCACGCTCGGGGGTCGCGCCAGACGCGAACGCCGCTGCCGAACTCGCGCGCGAGATGGCCGGTCCGGTCGTGCTCAAGGCGATCGGCGCGGGGCTCTCGCACAAGTCAGACTTGGGCGGCGTGTTAGTCGGGTTGGCCGGAGAAGCGACCGTGCGCGGCGGCTTCCGCGAGCTCGAAGACCGCATGGCGTCGGTGCCGGACGCACAGCTCGAAGCCGTGCTCGTGCAAGAGATGGTCGAGGGCGCGCGCGAGGTGATCATCGGCATGTCGCACGACCCGGCCTTCGGACCGCTCTTGATGTTCGGACTCGGCGGAATCTACGTCGAGGTGCTCAAGGACGTCGCGTTCCGCGTGCTGCCGTTCACCGACCGCGACGCGCGAGAGATGGTGCGCTCCGTCAAGGCGCTGCCGATCCTCGAGGGCGTGCGCGGGAACCAGCCTGTGTGCTTCGAGAAGCTCGAGGAAGTGCTCCTTCGCATCGCACAACTCGTGCGCGACTTCCCGGAGATCGCCGAGCTCGACGTGAACCCGCTGATGGCATCACCCGACGCCGCCCGCTGCTTGGCGGTCGACGCGCGCGTCCGACTGTCCATCACGGCTTAGAGTGAAGTACCGTGCCAGGTTCAGTGTTTCGATCCAAGCAGCAAGCCCGCGTCAAGGTGCGCAGGCTTGCTGTTTAGATCGAGAAGCTGAACCTGGCACGGTACTTCACTCTAGAGCGCGGCTCGCAAGGCGGCTTGGGCGGCGGCGAGACGGGCGATTGGAACGCGGTAGGGGGAACACGAGACGTAGCGCAGGCCGATGCGGTGGCAGAAGTCGATCGACTCGGGGTCACCGCCGTGCTCGCCGCAGATGCCCAGCTTGAGGTCGGGACGCGTCGCTCGACCGTCCATCGTCGCGATCTCGATCAAGCGGCCGACGCCGCGCTTGTCGAGCGTGCCGAAGGGGTCGCCGCGGAAGATCTCGCGCTCGATGTAGATCGGGATGAACTTGCCGGCGTCGTCGCGGCTGATGCCGTAAGTCGTCTGCGTCAGGTCGTTCGTGCCGAAGGAGAAGAACTCGGCTTCCTCGGCGATCTCACCCGCGAGGAGCGCGGCGCGCGGAAGCTCGATCATCGTGCCAAGCAAGTAGGGGACGCGCGTCTTCTCGCGGCGGAAGACTTCTTCCGCGACCTCGCGAATCACATCCGCCTGCAAGGTCAGCTCTTCGCGCGAAGCGATCAGCGGGACCATGATCTCGGGTTGCGGGCGAATGCCCGTTTTCTTGAACACGCGGCAGGTTGCTTCGAAGATCGCGCGCGCTTGCATGCGCGTGATCTCGGGGTACGTGATGCCGAGGCGGCAACCGCGGTGGCCGAGCATCGGGTTGAGTTCCGTCAGTTGTTCGACCTTGGCACGGATCACCGCCGGGCGCAGACCCATCTGCTTCGCGAGTACTTTGATCTCGGCGTCGCCGTGCGGGAGGAACTCGTGAAGCGGGGGGTCCAGCGTGCGAATCGTGACCGGCAAGCGACCCATGACCTTGAAGATGCCCTCGAAGTCCTTGCGCTGCAGCGGGAGCAGGCGAGCGAGCGCCGTCTCGCGCGCTTCCGGACCGTCAGCGAGGATCATCTCGCGCATCGCTTCGATCTTGTCTTCACCGAAGAACATGTGTTCGGTGCGGCACAAGCCGACGCCTTCCGCGCCGAGCGCGACGGCGGTGCGGCACTGATCCGGTTGATCCGCGTTCGTGCGCACGCGCAGCGTTCGAACCTCGTCTGCCCACTTCAGGAGCTTCTCGTAAGCGGCGACGATCGGCGCCTTCGCGGCGGGCTTCTTGGTCTTGCGCTTCGTCTGCACGCTGCGCGCGACTTCGGAGTCTTGCGTGCGCAGCTGGCCGACGAAGACCTCGCCGGTCGTTCCGTCGATCGAGACCCAGTCGCCCTCGGCGATGCTCGCGTCGCCGACGCGCATGCGGCCCTTCTTGTGATCGATCTCGAGCTCGCCCGCGCCGGCGACGCAGACCTTGCCCATCTGCCTCGCGACGAGCGCCGCGTGGCTGGTCATGCCGCCGCGAGCAGTGAGGATGCCGACGCTGGCTTGCATGCCGCCGATGTCTTCCGGCGAAGTCTCGGTGCGGATCAAGACGACGGGTCCTGCCGCGCCGAGTTCGACGGCGCGGCGCGAATCGAAGACCGCGCGGCCCGACGCGGCGCCCGGCCCCGCGTTCAATCCGCGCGTCAGCAGGCGACCGTCGCGTACCGCTTGCTTGCGTTCCTTATCGTCGAAGACTGGCTGCAGGATCTGATCGAGCGCGTCCGGTTGCACGCGCAACAAGGCGTCGATCTTCGAGATCATGCGTTCCTTGACCATGTCGACGGCGATGCGCACGGCCGCGGTGCCGGTGCGCTTGCCGTTGCGGCACTGCAGCAAGAACAGACGACCTCGTTCGATAGTGAACTCGATGTCCTGCATGTCGCGGTAGTGACGCTCCAGCAGCTTCTCGACCTTGAGCAGCTCCTTCCACGCCTTCGGAGCGTGCTTCTGGAGCCCGGCGATCGGCTCGGGCGTGCGCAAGCCTGCGACCACGTCTTCGCCCTGCGCGTTCATCAAGTATTCGCCGTAGAAGCGTTTCTCGCCGGTCGAAGGATCGCGCGTGAACGCGACGCCCGTGCCGGAGTCCTTGCCGAGGTTGCCGAAGACCATCGCGACGACGTTGACCGCCGTGCCCCAATCGCCGGGGATGCCGTGCATGGCGCGATAGGTGATCGCGCGCTCGTTGTTCCAGGATCCGAAGACGGCGCCGACCGCGCCATCGAGCTGCGCCGTCGGATCTTCGGGAAACTTGCGACCCGTCGAGGCCTCGACGATGTGCTTGTAGAGCGCCACCAGCTCGCGCCAGTCGTCGGCCGTCAAGTCGGTGTCGTGCTTCACACCGCGTCGGCGCTTGAGGTCGTCGAGCGCGTCCGTGAAGGGGCTCTGTCCGCCTTCATCGTGCGCCTTCACGCCGAGCACGACGTCGGCGTACATCTGCACGAAGCGTCGATAGGCGTCCCATGCGAAGCGTTCGTCTCCGGAGATGAGCGCGAGACCTTCCACGGTCTCGTCGTTCAGTCCGAGGTTGAGCACCGTGTCCATCATGCCGGGCATCGACACGCGCGCGCCCGAGCGCACCGACACGAGCAAGGGATCGTGCGGGTCACCGAAGCGCTTGCCCATCGCACGCTCGACTTCGCGGAGCGCGTTCTCCACCTCGGACTGTAGTCCCGTCGGATACGAGAGACCGTGCGCGTAGTAGTACCGACAGACTTCGGTGGAGATCGTAAAGCCGGGGGGCACCGGCAAGCCGAGGTTGCACATCTCGGCGAGGTTGGCGCCCTTGCCTCCGAGCAAGTCGCGCATCTCGCGGTTGCCTTCGGCGCGCTTGCCCGAGAACCGGAACACCCAGCGGCCGGGAGAATTCAGCGGACGATCCGTGTTGGCGGAGGTGCGGCTCGATCGCTTCGTGGAACGGGGCATGGTGGAGTCTCGGCTCGAGGTGTCGGTCGGAAGGATCAGTTCTCGGGAACGGGAGGTTCGGAGTCGAGCCGGCGCGGGAGATCATCGATCTTCCACTCACTGCCGATCCGCAGCTCGGTCACCGGGGCGTCGCCGGCGCTGGGGGGCAGCGTCGTGATGGCAAAGAGTTCGCGACCGCCGTCCGCGCGGGGTTCTTCTCCCAGCAGTGTGGAACGATCGCTCAGCGACTCATCGTGAAGGAGCTGCTCGCCTGCGTAGACCTGAGCGAAGTCTTCGCGCACGAAGATCAGCTCGAAGCGCTCGCCGTGGCTCGTGCAGATCAGCCGCACGGCCCTGGGGCTGAGCTGCTCGCGCCCCGTAATCTCAGCATCGACGATGCCGCGACGGCCCCAGTGGCTCAGTTCGCGGTCACGGAACTCGCGGTAGGCGAGCTGCGAGATGCTGTTCCGGGCCCGGAAGTCGCCGGAGAGGCAGGCGTACTCCAGGCGGGGGAGATCGCCTCGCATCCCGGTCTGAAAGGTCAGGAAGGTCTGCTCCGGCGAGCGAAAGCCGAGATCGAGGATCACGTCCGCCTCAGGCGGACAGACACACGCAGCGGCACCGGGGAGGGTCAGGGCGAGGGCCACGAGCGCGTGGGAGAGACGGGTCCGGCCCCGACGCGCTGAGAGGAATGAGAACGGCACGTCAGAAATTCTAAGGTCGGCAGTGGGTGATCTCGACGCTCAGCCGATCCGTCTCGTATGCTTCTCTCCCGCCGGACCGGCCTCACACCGCCTCGAGGTCTTCCGGCAGCCCGCCGCCGGACCTCGGAAGAAAAAACTCCCGTCCCCACGCTCGCCGTGCCCCTCCGGGGGTCGTATCGAGCCTCGACGGACTTCCGCCCCGGCCCGACGGCCCACCGTACACCCCCGACCGTACCCAGTGCGATGACTCGACTCTTCACTTCGAACGCCTTCCTGACCGCCGCCCTCGTCCCCGCCACGCTGCTCTTCGCGGTCGGATGTGGGGGCTCGGATCAGGCGACTACCACTTCGGGCAGTGCCGCTTCGACCGCCGCGGATCACGATGATCATGACGGTCATGACGGTCATGACGATCACGGAGGTCACGACGGTCGTGACGATCACGGAGGTCACGACGGTCGTGACGATCACGACGATCACGACGATCATGACGGCCACGACACCGACCACGGTGCTCTCGATGATTCGGACGGCCCCGATCACGATGGTCACGAGCACGGGGTCAACGAGACCTCGAACCTCAAAGAGGCCGCCGCGGCCAAGAACGCGGTCCGCACTCCGGCCGCCGACGACCCGCACGCCGGCCACGACCACGCTCCCGGCGACCACGGTGTCGCCGGTCCTCCGCCGATCGTCGTGAACGAGGAGATGATCGCCAGCGGCGAAGGTCCGCGCGTCACCTACGACGTCGGTCGCGACACCGTCGACTTCGGTCGTGTCACGCAGGGTGCGGTTCTCCACCACACCTACGAACTGCACTCCGCGGGCAACCAGGACCTGGTCATCACGCAGATCAAGCCGACCTGCGGCTGCACCGTCGCCAAACTGATGGTGGAGAACGACGAAGGCGAGATGGTCGAGTATGTCTACGGCGATCCGATCCAGCCCGGCCGCAAGATGGAGCTGCCGGCGAAGATGCACACGAAGAACAAGCGCGGCAACCAGACGGTGCGCATCAACGTGTTCTCGAACGATCCGCGCGCGACGATGCAGCTCGGCATGACGGCGTCGATCGATCCGTTCTTCAACATCAACCCGGGCTTCCTGACCTTCGGCAAGCTCTCGGTGGGCGAAGAAGTCGTCAAGACGGCTTCGATCTCGACGGCCAAGGGCCAGCCGATGATGCTCAGCATGCTCGAGCACACCAAGCCCGCCGGTGCCGCGATCACCTTGGAAGCCAAGAGCCCGGATGCCGATGGTCGCTCGCGCCTCTGGGAACTGACGGTCACGCTCGGTCCCGACTTGCCCGAAGGCAACCTCGCCCGCCAGCTGCAGCTGGTCAGCGACATCGAGATCGAAGGCCAAGAGCTCGAGGAAGGCGACACGCCGGAGACCTATCAAGCGAGCGTCACCGTCTCCGCCGAAGTCGTCGGTCCCTTCACCTACACGCCAGCCTACCTCTCCATGGGCCTCGTGCGCCCCGGTGAGCTGCGCACGCGCTCGGTCCGCATCGACGGCCACGACGTGAACTTTCAGCTCTCCGAGAACCTGCCGTCCCTGCGCATCGTCGGCCTGCCGGTTCCCGGTGAGCCGGGCGTCTACGAGGAATGGGACCTCGCCGAGTTCTTCGTCGGCGACGTCAGGCCCGTCGAGGGTCAGAACGCGGTCGACGTCGAGCTGCGTCTCGAGGGACTTCCCGAAGACAAGCGCGGTTCCTTCGGCGGCATGCTCGTCGTCGGGCTGGACCACCCGACCAAGCCGGAGATCCCGCTGCGGATCACGGGCGTCTGCCGCGGCGGCGCGGTCAAGTAGTCGGCCACCGGCTGCGATCGAAACGAACGAGCGGGGCCGTCGGGATTCACCGGCGGCCTCGCTCGCTGCTGTCCGGAGGGCTGACGCGCATCGAAACTGCGGGGACTCGACGGGTTAGACTCCGGTGCGGCGCTTTGCCGAGGGTCGCCCCAGAGACTATCCTCCGCCGGCCCCCGTCTCCCTCCCGCCCCTTCGATCCTCCGTATCCATTGACACGAGCTCTCGGTGAAATCCTGGTCGCGGCCGACGTCATCACCGAGGCCCAGCTGACCGAGGCTCTGGCTTTCCAGCGCAACGGAGGCATGCGCATCGGCGAAGCCGTGGTGAAGCTCGGCTTCGCGGCCGAAGCATCCGTCGCGCGTGCGCTCGCCAAGCAGCAGGGGATGCCTTTCGTCGACCTCGAGAAAGGGCGCATCGCCGAAGCGGTGCTGGCCAAGGTGCCGGCCGAGCTGGCTCGAGAACAAGGCCTGCTGCCGCTGACCGAGAAGGGCGGCAAGCTGGTCGTCGCGATCGACGATCCGTTCAAGCGCATCCTCGCCGATCAGCTCTCGTTCTTGATCGGCGGCGAAGTGACGTGCGCGATGGCGGCGCCGACGGCGCTCAAGAAGGCGATCGAGCGCTACTACGGCGCGGGTACCGAAGACACGATTGCCGCGTCGATGGGCAGCCAAGCCGGCGATGAAGACGGCGATGCGCCGATCGTGCGCCTGGTAACGCGCACCTTCAAGGACGCGCTCACGCAGCGAGCGAGTGACATTCACATCGAACCCGGCCACGGCCGCGTGCGCATCCGGTTCCGCGTCGACGGCATGTTGCGCGACATCGCGGAACACCCCGAACACTTGCACAGCGCCCTCGTCTCGCGCCTGAAGATCATGGCGTCGATGGACATCGCGGAGAAACGTCGTCCGCAAGACGGCCGCATCGCGCTGCGCGTCGAGGGGCGCGACGTCGACGTGCGTGTGTCGATCTTGCCGTCGAACCACGGCGAGACGATCGTGATGCGCTTGCTCGACAAGGGCGCCAACCTGATCGGGCTCAGCCAGCTGGGCTTCGACGCCGAGGACTACGAGTGGTTCAAGCGCGTCATCCGGCGCCCGCACGGCATCGTTCTCGTCACGGGTCCGACGGGCTCGGGCAAGACGACGACACTCTACGCGGCGCTCGCGGAACTCAACCGACCCGACGTCAAGATCATCACCGCTGAGGATCCGGTCGAGTATCACATCAGCGGCATCAACCAGGTTCAAGTCAGCCATCGCGTGGGGCTCAGCTTTTCGCGCATCCTCAAGGCGATGCTGCGCTGTGCGCCGAACGTCATCCTGGTCGGCGAGATCCGCGACTTGGAGACGGCCGAGATCGCGATTCAAGCGTCGCTGACGGGTCACCTGGTGTTCTCCACCGTTCACACGAACGACGCGCCCAGCGCACTGACGCGACTGCAGGACCTCGGCGTGAAGCCGTTCCTCGTCTCGGCGTCCGTGCACGCCATCATCGCGCAGCGCCTGGTTCGTCGCTTGTGCGTCGAGTGCGCCGAAGACTACGAACCGCACGCGGAAGAAGTGCGCGCGCTCGACCTCGATCCCGCGCACCTCTCCGGCCAGCAGTTCAAGCGCCCGCGCGGATGCCGTCGCTGTGAAGGCAGCGGCTACCACGGGCGAGTGGCGCTCTACGAGTTGCTCGAGATGACGGCCGAGCTGCGCGAGATGGCGTTTCGCGGCGAGAGCGTCGATCAGATCCGCAGGTCGGCGCTCGGCATGGGGCGCTTGCGTCCGCTCAAGCGCGACGGCGCGCGGAAAGTGATCGCTGGCGTCACCAGCGTCACCGAAGTGATGCGTGTCGCCGGCGTCGACCTCACCGTTCAATCGTCTCTCTGATTCCAGCACCCACTCAAGGCTCTCGATGACCGGCGTCCAAGTACTTCTCGACAAGACGATCTCGACCGATGCGTCCGACTTGCACCTGAACCCTGGGCGGCCGCCGATCGGTCGCGTGAAGGGGCACCTCGTTCCGCTCGCGGCGGACACGCTCGACGACGCCGCAACGGAAACGCTTTGTCGCGAGCTCTGCGACGACAAGCACTGGCAGGAGATTCAGGACGTCGGCTCGACCGACTTCGGTATCGCGCACTCCAGCGGCGACCGCTTCCGTGCCAGCGTGTTCCGTCAGCGCGGGCGCTACTCGGCCGTCTTGCGCCTGATTCCTTCGCGGTTGCTGACCTTCGAGGAGATCGGCATCCCTGAAGCGGTCCAGGATCTGCTGCGTCGTCCGCGTGGTCTGGTGCTCGTCACCGGTCCGACGGGTTCAGGTAAGACGACCACGCTCGCGACGATGCTCGACTGGATCAACCAGAACCAGGACCGACACATCATCACGATCGAAGATCCGATCGAATACTTCCACTCGCACGGCAAGGGCCTCGTCACGCAGCGCGAAGTGGGCACCGATGTGCCCGACTTCCCCGAAGCGATGCGACGTGCGTTGCGCCAAGACCCGGATGTGATCCTGCTCGGCGAGATGCGCGACCTCGAGACGATCTCGGCCGCCATCACGGCTGCGGAAACCGGTCACTTGGTCTTCGGCACCCTGCACACCACGGGTAGCTCGCGGACGGTGAACCGGATCATCGACGCCTTCCCCGCGAACCAGCAAGAACAGATCCGCGCACAGCTCTCGGTCTCGCTGATCGGCGTGGTCTCGCAGGCGCTGCTGCCGCGGAAAGACGCCACGGGTCGCGTCGCGGCCTTCGAGGTCATGCTGATGACCTCGGCGATCGGCAACTTGATCCGCAAGAACGAGACGAACAAGATCCAATCGACGATCCAGACCTCACGCCGCCTCGGCATGGTGACGCTCGACGACTGCTTGCTCGATCTGGTGCGCCGCGACCTGATCACGACCGAAGTCGCTATGGACGCCGCCCAAGATCCGAAGGACCTGGAGGCGCGCCTGTGAGCGAGGGGCGTCGACTCCTCGGGCAGATCCTCAAGGACCGCAACGTGGTCCGGGAAGGTCATATCCAAGAAGCACTCGGCGTGCAGCGCGTCGAGGGTGGCTTGATCGGTCAGTGCCTCGTCGAGCTCGGCCACGCGTCGCCAGCCGATATCGTCATGGCGCTCGGCGAACAAGCCGGAATGGAGTCGATCGACCTGGAAGGCATCCAGCCGACCGACGAAGCGCTCGGCAAGGTCGACTCGAGCACGGCGCGCGCTTACGGCGTATTGCCGCTGCGCATGGAGAACGGGGTGCTCGTGGTCGCGATCGGTGACCCGCTGAACACGGCGTTGCTCGAAGACTTGTCATTCACCACCGGCTGCGAAGTCCGCGGAGCCTTGGCGAACGCCGAGCGCCTGCGCGAGCTGGTGGGGGAACTCTACGGCGAAGAAGACCTCGCCAGCGCGATGAGCGACGCCGCGGCGGCCGTGAAGGGCGTGGACCTCGAGTCCGCCGCCGCCAGCCAGCCGGTCGCTCGACTCTTGAACTCGATCCTGTTCCGCGCGGTGCGAGATCGTGCCAGTGACGTGCACTTCGAGGTCTTCAGCGACGAGTTCCGCATCCGCTACCGCGTCGACGGCTCGCTCTACGGAATCGAAGGCCCGCCGAAACACCTCGCGATCCCGCTGGTCTCGCGCATCAAGGTCATGTCGAACCTCGACATCACCGAGAACCGTCTGCCGCAAGACGGCCGGATCGAATTGGTCATCGACGGCCGCGCCGTCGACCTGCGCGTGGCGACCTTGCCCGGTATCTCCGGCGAAGGTTGCGTGATGCGGGTGCTCGACCGCTCGACGGTCAACCTGGAACTCGCGGCGCTCGGCATGATCCCGGAGGAAGAAGACGCGTTGCGCGCGCTCACTCAGCTTCCGCACGGCATCGTGCTCGTCACCGGCCCGACGGGTTCGGGCAAGACGACGACGCTCTACGCGATGCTGCAGGAAGCCAAGGACGAGACCGTCAAGATCATCACCGTCGAGGATCCGGTCGAGTACGACATGCAAGGCATCGTCCAGATCCCGATCAACGACGACATCGGCGTGAACTACGCGCAAGTGCTGCGCACGGTCTTGCGACAGGACCCCGACAAGATCCTGGTCGGCGAGATCCGTGACGAAGAGACCGCGACGACGGCCGTCGAAGCGAGCCTCACCGGTCACACCGTCTTCTCGACGATTCACACGAACGATGCGCCGAGCACCGTGACCCGTCTGATCGACATGGGCGTGCAGCCCTTCCTGATCTCAGCGACGCTGGAAGCGATCATCGCGCAGCGACTCGTGCGCACGATCTGTCCCGACTGCAAGCAATCGTTCACGCCCGACGAGGAAGTCCTGCTCGAGCTCGGATCCGAAGGGGAGAGCCTGCGCGGCTCGACCCTGTACTACGGCAAGGGTTGCGAGAACTGCCACCACACCGGGTACAAGGGTCGCATGGGCATCTACGAGATCATGCGCATCGACGAGTCGATTCGGCGCTCGATCCTCGAGGGAGCCGGAGCGCAAGAACTGCGTGACGCGGCGAACCGAGCCGGAATGCGCTCTTTGCGCCAGAGCGGTCTGCGCGCCGTGACCGAAGGCCGCACGACGGTCGAAGAGGTCTTGCGCGAGACCACGCTCTGATCCCACCAGCGAACACCCCAGACTCTCCCAGCAACATGGCCAAGAAGATCCGTCGCACAGCTCAGACCGCCAACACCGCGGGTTCCGCAGGGACCACCGCGGCTGCAGCAGCGGCTCCGAGGCGTCGTCGCGGCGGACGCGTGCCCGCGCAGCTCGTGACGGACTTCACGGTTCAGCTCTCGACGCTGTCCGAAGCCGGCATTCCGGTCGTCAAGGCCCTGACGATCCTCGAGGGTCAGACGCGACCCGGGCCGTTCAAGGACGTGCTGGGGGAAGTGACCGAAGACGTCGCGGGAGGTCTGCCGCTCTCCGAGTCGATGGCCAAGCACCCGCGCTGCTTCGACTCGCTGTTCTCCAGCATGGTGCGCGCCGGCGAGGCCGGCGGTGTGCTCGACCGCGTGTTGCGGCGCCTCGCCGACTTCCGCGAGAAGGCGTCGGCGATCAAGTCGACCGTGCGCGGTGCGCTGATCTACCCTTCCGTGATCTTGGTGGTCGCGATGGGCGTCGTCTCGGCCGTGATCGTGTTCGTGATCCCGAAGTTTCAAGAGATCTTCCGTTCGTTCAACGTCTCGCTGCCGCCGATCACTCAGGTGCTGCTCGACATCAGCGACGCAGTGGTCAACTACTGGTACTTGTTCTTCGGCTTGCCCGTGTTGGCGTTCCTGTTGCACGGAGCGGCCATGCGCAAGGGCGGCGCGTACCGCACCGCAGTGCACAGCATCTTGCTCAAGATTCCGGTGATGGGCACCGTGCTACGCACAGCCTTGATCGCGGCCTTCTCGCGCACCTTCGGCACGCTGGTACAGGCCGGTGTGCCGCACCTCGAAGCCCTCGAGATCGTGCGCGACACGACCGGCAACGAAGTGCTCAAGGGTGCCGTAGAGGACATCCGTCGCACGGTTCGCGAAGGTGAAGGACTCGCGCGCCCGATGGGCGAGTCGGGAGTGTTCGACGACATGGTCGTCAACATGGTCGACGTCGGTGAAGAGACAGGTGAACTCGACAACATGCTGATCAAGGTGGCCGACGCGTACGAGATGCAGGTGGATCGCAAGATCGACGCGATGTTCAAGCTGATCGAACCGCTGATGCTCGTCGTCATCGCCGTGCTCGTCGGATTCATCGTCGTGGCCCTGTTCATGCCGCTGCTCACGATCATGAGCACGCTCGGCAGTGCCTGATCGACGCCCGATGATCGTTCAGGCGGAACCCGAACCTGACTTAGGGGCGATCGCCTCCGCTCGGGCTGGGGTTGCGCCGTGAGATTCTCGCTCCGGCAGCGGGTGTTCATCACCGTGCTGGCCGTGAACCTGCTGATCTTCGGCGCGGTCTTCGCTTACGTCACCGGTCGCGTTGCCGACGATCGCGCGCGCAGCGTGGACCAAGCCGGAGAAGTGCTCAACGCAGCGCTGTCCTCCTCGATCGGGCCCGACGGCCGCGCGCGTATCGGCGAGATCCTCGAGCTCGGCTACTGGCGGCTCTTCGAGGACGCCGTGGTCGTGCGCGCGAACCTGGACTTCGGTCCGCGCGGTGAGCTCGGCGATCGCGCGGTTGTGGTCTTCCCGCTGGGCAGCGTGCACCGCAGTGCGACCTTCGAAGTCGCGGGCATCTATCGCAGCCTCGCCGACGCGATCTCCGCGGGTTCGGCGCTCGATGGTCCTCACGGAGGCGTCTCGCTTCCGATCGTCGACCGACTCGGACGCGTCTGGGGCGGATGTTGGTATCAGCTGCCCGAGCGCAACGGTGCGCGCGAGTTGCTCTTCGTGCTCTTGCCGTGGTTCGGCGCGACGACGCTCCTGCTCTCGTTGGGCAGCTTCGCGGTCTTGCGTCGCTCGGTGCTCGATCCACTCGAGCGCCTCGCGGAAGGCTCGCAGCGTCTAGCGGCCGGTGAGTTCCAAGTGCGCCTCGACGTGCCGCGCGACACCGGAGAGATCACCGACTTGGTGCAGAACTTCAACACGATGGCCGCGGAGGTGCGCGGGTATCACGAGAACCTCGAAGAAGAAGTCGCGCGCGCCACGGCTCAAGCACGCGACGCCGAGGCCGCCGTGCTGCGCGAACGTCGCCTCGCCGCGATGGGGGAACTCGCGGCGGGCATCGCGCACGAGATCAACAATCCGCTCGGCGGAATGTTGAACGCAGTCGAGGTGCTGCGCCGTGATGACATCCAGCCGGCCAAGCGCGACCGCTATCACGACTTGCTGCAAGGCGGACTGGAACGCATCCGCGAGACGGTCTCCAAGCTGCTGCGTCTCACGCCGCGCGTCGCCGACGACACGCCCTTCGAGCTCGTCGAACCTTCGCGCAATGCGATCGCGCTCGTTGCACACCGCGCCGCGGGTCTGGACGTCGGGCTCGAGCTGCGCGAGACCGGCGGGACCGCGCGGATCATCGGATCCAGCAGCGAAGTCGGCCAAGCCGTGCTCAATCTACTGGTCAACGCTCTCGACGCACTCGAAGCAGCAGGTGCGGGCGGACACGTGCTCGTCGAAGTCCGGCGAGAAGCAGCTGGCTGCGTGATCGTCGTCGCGGACGATGGTCCGGGCGTGCCTGCTGAAGAACTCGAACGTGTTGCGGATCTGTTCTACACGACGAAAGATGTCGGCAAGGGCACCGGACTCGGTCTCGCACTGGTCCACAACATCGCGCGCGCGCACGGCGCATCCGTGCACCTCTCCAGCGCTCCCGGCGAGGGCTTCCGCGTCGAACTGCACTTCCCGGACCGCGACCCGCGCGCGTGATGGGAGAGCAACTCCACCTCTGGTTGTTGCTCGCGTTGCTCGCGGTCGGCTCCGCCGCCTTCAGTGCGTCCGAGACCGCTATGTTCTGCCTGAGCCGCGAGAAGCTCGACCGCGCGGGTCACCGCGTGCGGAAAATGCTCGCCGCTCCGCGCGACCTGCTCGTGACGGTCTTGCTCGGCAACATGCTGGTCAACGTGTTGTTCTTTGCGGTGGCCTCGCGGCTGCGTTACGGCGAAGGACCGCGCGCCGTGCTCGTGACTGGTCTGATCGCGCTCATCGCGCTGCTCGTGCTCGGCGAGATCCTGCCGAAGAGCATCGCTTACCGCGCTCCGGTCGGAATCTCGCGACTGCTCGCTATGCCGATCGGCGCGCTGGTCCGTGTGTTGTCGCCGATTCGCGCCGTCGTGACGTGGAGCCTCGAGCTGCTCTTCAAGGCGCTCGACACGCACGAGCCGGAAGCGGTCGGCATCAGCTCGGAGATGCTCGAACAGGTGCTCGCGAAGTCCGCGAAGGATGGACTGCTCGAGCGCGATGAAGCGGCGATGCTCGGAGAGATCATCGAACTCGAAGAGATTCGCGTGCGCGAGATCATGACGCCGCGGGTCGACTGTCTCTTGCTCGACGCCCAAGGCGAGCTGGGTGACTTGATCGAAGAAGCAAGGCAGCGGCACATGAGCTGGCTGCCCGTCGTGGACGGCGACGTCGATCAAGTGCTCGGTTGCGTGCGCTTGCGCGATCTCTTGCTGCATCCCGACAAGCCGATCACGCAGCTGGTGATGCCGGTCAAGTTCGTGCCCGAAGTGGCCCGCGCGCTCGACCTCTTGCGCGAGTTCCGCGCCGACCGCGCGTCGGAAGCCGTGGTCGTCGACGAGTGGGGCGGAACCGCCGGTGTCGTCACGATCGAAGACGTCTTCGAGGAGATCGTCGGCGACTTGCGCGTCGAAGGCGAAGAGCGCGATCGTCCGGTCGTGCCGCTCGGTGAAGGGCGTTACCGCGTTTCCGGCGCGCTCTCCGTGCGCGACTGGAACGAAGAATTCGGCACGCGCATCGTGCCGACCGAGTTCGAGACGGTCGGCGGCTTCGTCACCGCCGAGCTCGGACACATCCCGCGTGTCGGTGAGACCCTCGAGATCGGTCCCTTGCGCTTCGAGGTGCAAGAGCTGCGCGGACGCCGCATCGTGCAACTCGACATCTCGGCGACGGGCGGAGGGAAGCTCTCATGAGTCCCTTCGTCGTCTTCCTGCTCGCCGCGCTGTTCATCGGCATGGAAGGCTTCTACTCGGGTTGCGAGACGGGCTTGTACAGCCTCTCGCGCGCTCGTCTCGAGGTCGAAGCGCGACACGGCGGCCGCTCGGCGCGCGTGCTCTTGGCGCTCGTGCGTCGAGACTCGTGGGTGCTGATCACGATGCTGATCGGCACGACCCTCGGGCTCGAGCTTGCGACGTGGGTCCTCGACCACCAGCTGAAGCTCTGGGGCTTCGGTCCGGGCGGGCGACAGACGATCCTCGCGCTCGGACTGACGCCGTTCGCGTTTTACTTCGGCGAAGCGCTGCCGAAAGAACTTTATCGCCGCCGGCCGCACCGACTGATGGGGGCGTGCGCCCCGGGCATCTTGGTGAGCCTCGCGATCTTCTCGCCGCTCGTCTTGCTGCTGCGTGGCATGACGCGGCTCGTCGAGCGCCTCTCCGGCGTCGTCGGCGAGCGCGTCTCCGGTGGACCGGGACGGGCCAACTTGATCTCGGTGCTCGACGAAGGCGCCGGTTCCGGCGAGATCACCCGCCACGCGGTCGAGCTGGCTCGCAACGCCCTCGCGCTGCAGACGATTCCGGTGCGGCGCGCGATGGTCCCGTGGAAAGCTGTGCAGTTCCTCGACGCCGAAGCGCAGGACGCGGTCCAGCGCTCCGAGCTCGAGACGACGAGCCACACGCGGCTGCCCGTCTGCTCGGGAGGGGTGGTGACCGGCTACATCCACCAGCTCGATGTGCTCGCGGAACGGCCGGCCGGACCGGTCCTCGCGCACCTGAGAGCCGTCCCGCACCTCGATCCGGGGCTCTCGGTGCATCGCGCCCTGCTGCGGCTGCGGATCTCCGGCGGGCGTCTCGCCGTGGTCGGCTCGCCCGAGGCTCCCGAGGGTCTGGTGACGCTGAAAGACCTGCTCGAGGAGATTTCCGGCGACCTCGGAGACTGGTAGCGCAGGAAATCGGTGCTTGGTGGCAACCGGGGCTGCCCGCTAGGATATCCGCCCCCCGTCGGGCCCTTGTGGCCCACCCCTCGACGATGACATCGACCCCCAATTGGAAGCAAGGCTGGCTGCTCGCAGCCGGCAGCGCGCTCGCCCTCTTCGGCCTGGCCATCGAACCCTCGGCCAAGCAGGGGACGACGACACAGCAAGTGCAGCAGCCGATCTCCCTCGGCGGCTATGCGACGGCGGACTCGAACAACCGCATGATTGCGGTCACCGGCATCGACATCACCGGCGCCTCGGTCCTCTACATCATCGACACGATCGATCCGCACCTCGCGGTCTACCAGGCCTCGGGCGGCTCGGGCAGCAGCCAGGGCATCAAGCTCGTCGGCGCGCGCAAGATCGAGCTCGACCTGATGCTCGACGGCTTGAACGACAAGTCCGAGTTCAAGTACAAGGACCTCGAAGAGCAGTTCGCCGAATCCGGCCTGCTGCCGGTGGCTCAGCCCCGCTGATCCGCGCGACTGCGGCACACAAGCACCGCGCATCACAGACCCTGCGCACCTCAGACTCTGAACACCACGTTCGACCCCCTTCGGACGCGGCCTACCCCTCACCCCACCCCGATCACCATCCACTCAAGGAGCACCCGACGTGGCTGACGAGTACTTTAGTTTCGATGAGGCCCTAGACGAACTGCGGCTCAAGGAAGAAGAGCTCAAGCGGCTGGTCTCCGAAGGCGAAATCCGCGCCTTCCGCGAAGGCGAAACGATGAAGCTGCGCCAGTCCGACGTGAAGGCGCTGCGAGACGAACTGTCCGGCGGCGAAGTCGTCGACCTGGGCGGTGTCGAAGAAGAGCTGGTCTTCGAGGATGAAGATCTCGGCGAGGCCGGTATGGCTACCGAAGAGATCTCGACCGCCGACACGATCATCGATGACGACGTGGAAGACGTCGGCGAGATCGATCTGGACGACGATGACGACGAGATCGTCACCGCTGCCCCGGTGCGACGCCCCGCGGCGGCCCGTTCGGCGGCCGCTCCGGTCGAAGAAGAGGTCGAAGGCATGGGCGTGCGCTTTGCGCTGATCGCCACCTCCTTCGTGCTCGTGATCGTGCTCCCCGTGGCCTACTCGATCGCGACGGGCACGATGGGCGAGCTGGCGAAGCCGCTGGCCGAAGCCTTCGGCAAGTGACACGGAGCGCGTCCACGTGGCGCATCCGGACCTGAATCAAGACGAGGCCGTCGGCACCCGCCGACGGCCTCGTTTACCGTGCCAGGCACGGGCGCTGTCGTCGTGAGGCGTTCGGGGGATTGGACGATGCGCAGTGAGGCACTCGGGTACGGTGCCAGGCTCGTTTCCACACGACTCGCCGACGCGCAGGCGCACAGGAGCCCTCGGGTCGAGTCGAATGGAAACGAGCCAGGGGGTACGGTGCCAGGCTCGTTTCCACACGACTCGCCGACGCGCAGGCGCACAGGAGCCCTCGGGTCGAGTCGAATGGAAACGAGCCAGGGGGTACGGTGCCAGGCTCGTTTCCACACGACTCGCCGACGCGCAGGCGCACAGGAGCCCTCGGGTCGAGTCGAATGGAAACGAGCCAGGCACCAAGATCAGCGAGCCGCGCTTTGGATCCGCACTTTCGCAGAGCTAGACTCGGGCTCGTTGCGGCATGCGGGGCTCCCGCATCGAGCCGGATCGATCGGGGACGCGCGCGAAGCTCTCGTGTTCGTCCCACCTACCTGAGGGGATACAGCCACTGCACCGTCGCGCGCGTCGCGATGGGGCGGAACAAGGCCCGCTTTCCGCGCGCGTCGCGGAGGATGCACGGCGCCGGGCGGCCCCCTTGGACCTACCACCAAAGTGCGCCATGACCCGAATGAGCCGTCCCACTACCTTGGCCCTCGCCCTGGGCTTCACGCTCCTCAGCTCCTGCGTCAGCCAGGAGGAACACGACAAGGCTCTCGAGCAAGCCGACTACTACCAGACCCAGATGCACGAGCTGCAGCGGGCCAATGGTCGTCTCGCGCGTGAGAACCAGAACCTCCGAGAGACGGGCGCCGGCGGCACGCCGACCGAAGCCTCGTACCTCGACGAGTACGACGCGAAGCTCTCCGATCTGCGCAGTCAGCTCGCGAAGCTCTCCAGCCTGCCGGAAGGCACGCAACGGATCGAGCTGGGCGGCGGCGACTACGTGCTCGTCGTGCCCGACAGCATCGTCTTCGACTCCGGCTCCGCGGATCTCTCTCCGGACGGGCAGGACGAGATCCTGCGCCTCTCGGCCGAGATCAACGCGGCGCCCCACGGACGCATCTGGGTGCGCGGCCACACGGACAGCGACAAGGTCGTCAAGCAGTCGACGCTCCAGCGCTTCCCGCACGGCAACCTGCAGCTCTCGACCGCCCGCGCCGTCGAAGTTGCCGCTTTCCTGATCGAAGAGGGCGACGTCGCCGAGGACAAGGTCGCGGTGATCGGCTTCGGCCCGCACGAACCGCTGCGGGCGAACGACAGCGCCGACAACAAGCGCATGAACCGTCGCGTCGAGATCTACGTGGCGGCGGACTGATCGCGCCCCTCCGCGCGACGCTATCGATGCCGCGCCAGCTCGCGGGCCCGATCGCGCGCTGCCTCACGCTCTGCGCGCTGTTCCTCGCCTCCGCCTGTCATGACGGGGGCGAGGAAGGCGCGCAGTTGCTCATGCGCCTCGAACGGCTCAGCTACTTGCCCGCGGGCAACTGCTTGTTGCCGCTCTCACCGGGCGGGGGACTCGATTGTTCGACACCGGCACCCTTGCTCGTCGATCGCTTCGAAGTGACGCGAGGTGAGTGGGACGTGTTTCGGCAAGCGCACGATCTCGCGCCGCTGCCCAAGACCCAGGATCCACGCGCAACGCCGCGTTGGCCCGCGGTCTGGATGGATCACGCGGAGGCACAGCAGTACGCCGCGGCGCAAGGCATGCGCTTGCCCAGCGCGCGCGAGTGGCTGCGCGTCGCCGCCGGCACGCGTGCGCAACGCTGGCCGTGGAGCTCGCAGGATGCAGAGAGCGTAACGAACACCTTGGACCTCGGACTGGCCCGACCGACCGACGCGGGTAGCTTCCCGCTCGGCGCGACTTCGGGCGGCGTACACGACTTGCTGGGCAATGTGCGCGAGTGGACCGACGGCGAACTCGGTCCGCTGCAAGAAGGCGAGCAGGGAGCCTGGGCCATGGGCGGCAGCTTCCTCGAGCACAAGCGGCCGATCTATCAGAGCGGTCGCGTGCAAGGACCCGTGGTCTGCGGCGAACTCGTGGAACCGGGTCGGCGCTCGATGGACACCGGGATGCGCCTCGTCGTCGACGCCGAGGAGTACTTGAGCGTGATGCTGAACGGCTGGCAGCCGTCGGCGGAACAACGCGCGCGACTCGTCGTCGTCGGACGTCACTGGGGATCCGCGGCGCGTCCGCTGCTCGCTGCATTGGTCGAGAGCCATCCCGCGGTGCCGGCGCTCGAGGCGTTGCTCGAGGGAGCGCAGCCGTGAACTCGCGACCCAACTGGACCAGGGTCCGCGCTCAGCTCTCCGCGCTGGGCTTCCGTCCGTCGCGACGCCTTGGTCAGAACTTCCTGCTCGACGAGAACATGGTCAACGCACTGGTGCGCGACGCCGGTGTCGGTCCGGGCTCGAAGGTGCTCGAAGTCGGCGTGGGCTGCGGCTTCCTGACCTTGCCGCTCGCGGAAGCCGGCGCGGAACTCGTCGCCGCGGAGATCGATGAACGCGTGCTCGAAGTCGCGCGCGAGATCGTGGGGGATCGCGTTGCGGTGCGCTACTTCCTCGGCGACGCGCTCGCCGGCAAGCACCGGCTGAATCCCGAGCTCGAATCCATGCTCTGGCGCGATGATGCGTGGATGCTCGTGGCGAACCTGCCGTACTCGGTCAGCGCGCCGCTGATGGCGGTGCTCGCCGAGCTCGACAATCCGCCGCAAGCGATGCACGCGCTCGTGCAACTCGAAGTCGCCGAACGCATCGCGGCACCGCACGGGACCTCGGACTGGGGTCCGCTCTCGGTGCGCTTGCAGGCCTCCTACACGGCGTGCGTGGGGCGGGAGGTCCCGCCCGGCCTGTTCTGGCCGCGGCCGCGCGTCTCCAGCGCCGTGGTCGTGCTCGAGCGCCGCCCGGACCCTCCGCCGCGCGCCGATCGGGATCAGCTGGCCGCGCTCGCCGCCGGCCTCTTCCAGCGCCGCCGGCAGAACATCGGGCGCGTGCTCGGGGACCTGCTGAAGGACAAGGACGGGGCGCGCGCGCTGCTGGAATCGGAAGGCGTCGATCCGACGCTACGGGCTGAAAGACTGCCGCTGGAGGCCTTCTTGGCCCTCTCGCGCACGAAGACTTGGCGCGAGCGTCCGTCCTGAGAGGGCTGCGGGGCGAGTCTGCGAGAGAGGCGCGGCTCGGTCGTAGCCCGTGGGAGGATCCCGTGCTAAGCTTGAGGGCAGCAGATGAGCGAAGGGGGCCCGGGAGTTCGACGGAGTCCAGCGCGCAGAGTGAGACCCTCCTCCAGCCCTTTCGTAGTCGATGCCGCCTTCATTCTCGACGTGACCGCGGCTTGCCGCGACGCTCGCGTCCCGGCCCTTCTCGTGATCGCGGTCCACGCCGGCAGCTGAGCCAAGTACCGTCCCGAATCGACTTCATCTCGCCGCCCGCTCGGATCCCACCCGACATCGGGCGCGACCCGTCTCCACGCCTTCTGAGCTGAGCGCCCTTCCCGACCCACGCGCTCACCCGATCGACCTCATCTCCTTGACCGACCTTCGCCGATCCATCGAGGACATCAAGCTTCGCGCACCCATCGAAGATGTGGTGCGCGAGCGTGTGCATGACCTGAAGCGCGCCGGACGCTTGTGGGTCGCCTGCTGTCCGTTCCACGAAGAGCGCACGCCGTCCTTCAAGGTCGATCCGACGCGCGGAACCTGGCGCTGCTACGGCGCCTGCGGAGAGGGCGGGGACCAGATCAGCTTCGTCGAGCGCTACGACGGCCTCGAGTTCTGGGAGGCGCTGCAGATGCTCGCCGACCGCACCGGCGTCGAGCTGCCGAGCCGCGGAGGTTCCGCTCAGGCGCGACGCGATCGAGAGAAGGCGCTGCCCGGCTACGAGCTGCTCGAGCGCGTCGCCAAGCTCTATGCCGAAGCGCTGCGTTCCCGAGAGGGGGATGCGGCTCGACGCTATCTGCAGGAACGTGGCCTGACGGAGCGCTCCATCGCGGAGTTCCAGCTCGGCTGGGCGCCGGCCGCAGGGCACTCCGTCGTCGACTTCGCCCGCGCCCAAGGCATCTCCTTCGAAGACTGCGAGGCCGCCGGTCTCGCCCGCAAGAACGACCGCGGTCGCACCTACGACTTCTTCCGCGGCAGATTGATGATCCCCATCCGCGATCTCGAAGGCCGCGTGGTCGGTTTCGGCGGTCGCAAGCTCGACGATGGGAACGACGGGCCGAAGTACGTGAACACCCCCGAGACCGAGTACTTCCACAAGGGACGCCTGGTGTACGGGCTGGACCGCGCGTTGCGCGAAGTCCGGCGCGCGCGCCACTTGGTGCTCGTGGAAGGCTACACCGACGTGATCGCGGCTCACCAAGCCGACCTACCGATCGTCGGCGCGGTGCTGGGGACCTCGACCACCGAAGACCACGCCGGTCTCGTGCGGCGCACGGGTGCGCGCAGGATCAGCTTGGTGTTCGACGGCGACGCCGCCGGCAGCAAGGCCGCTGCGCGCGCGCTGCGCGGACTGCTGCCGCTCGATGTGACGCTCGATGTCGTCGTGCTGCCCGAGGGCACCGACCCCTGTGATCTCCTGGTACGCCAAGGTGCGCCGGCCTTCCTCGCGCACCTCGAGCACGCTCGGGACTGGTTCGAATTCCTCTGCGACGGCCTGCAGGAACTGCACGGCGCCGAACTCTCGCGCGCCGTGGACGGCGTGATGGAACTCCTCGCGCTGCTCAAGCGACCCGTGCACCGGGCGGACCTCTTCAAGAGCCTCGCGGCCCGTCTCGAGCTGCCCGAAGAAGTTTTGCGCGCCCAATGGCGGCAATCGCCGGCCCTGCGCCGCGAGGCGGATCGAGCCCGCAGACGCGCCCTGGACGAGCGTGAGGCGGTCCGAGCAGCCTCCGCTGAGTCCACCGACGCTTCCGAGGAAGCCCCTGGAACGATCGTCCCACGCGATCCTGTGCTGGAGAAATCCTTCGCGGGCCTCGCAGGGGCTATCTTATTAGATGACAGCCTGGTTCCGCTGGTCCGCCCCCACTTGGCGGATTGTTCGGACCCGGACCTCAAACGCATTCTTGAAGTCATCCTCGAGCTGTACGAGGACAGCGAGGCCCTGATCGACCCCACCACGGTCATGACGGCCCTCGGCGCGCACCCCGCCAGACGGCGGGTCGTTCCTTTATTTGAACACGCCGGTACGGCGGACAGTCCCCGGATCCTCTTGGAGGGCGAGCTTAGGTTTCTGCGCGAGCGCAAGGCGGAGCGACGCAAGACCTACCTCCACCAAAGGATCACCGAACTCGAGGGGCTGCTTCGTACTGGTGATGAAACTGATCTGGTCGAAGCGGCAGAGCGGGAGCTCGGGGAACTCCTGCGAGAGGTCAGTGGGTTGATGAATCCACAGGCCCAAGCGTCCGTCTAGGCAACGACTCCACACGCTACACACGAGAGCGGCACCAACTACATGTCTGAAAAGATCGAAGACACCATCAAGAACCTGGTCGACGAAGGTCGTCGCAAGGGTTTCCTGACTTATGCGGAGATGAACAAGCTGATGGAAGATCAGTTCATCCCGCCGGATCGCATGGACCAGGTGTTCGTCACCTTGGAAGACCACGGCGTGGAGGTCGTGGACGACGAAGCCAGCATGACGTCCGTCGCTCTGGCGAGCGACGACGATCCCGCCGACAGTGCGAAGGGTCCCGCTGCGGCGCACCCCGAGCCGCCCGCGCCGACACCGCCCCCGGCTCCCGTCCGCTCGGTGCTCGCCGAGAAGATCGACGACCCGGTGCGCATGTACCTGACGCAGATGGGCGAGATCCCGCTGCTGACGCGCGAAGAAGAGATCTACCTCGCGAAGACGATCGAGATCACACGCAAGCGCTTCCGCAAGAAGTGCATCGGCTCCGGCCTCGGCATGCAGTGGTCGATCGACACGATCGAACAAGTGCAGCGCGGCGAGCTCGCCTTCGACCGTACGCTCAAGGTCAACCCGAACCCGAAGCCCGACGACGATCCCAAGATCGTCGAGACGCTCGGCAAGCAGTTCCTGGCGATGCGCCTGCCGGTCAACATCCACACGATCCAGACGCTGATGGCGCGGATCCGCGATGAGTACAGCCACCTGGTGGAGGACAAGCTGACGAAAGCGCAGCGCTCCGAACAGCTGACGAAGGTGCAGAACATGCGCCGCAAGCTGGTGATCCTGATCGAGGAGTGCCACCTACAGGTCAAGAAGGTCCGCCCGTACATGGAGGACCTCGAAGAGCACTACCGCGAGATGCGTTCCATCGAGCGCAAGATCGCTGCGTTGTCGCCCTCGAAGAAGAACTCCGAGCAGGTCAAGGAACTGCAGGAGCGCCTCACCGAGTTCGAGATGCAAGCGCTCGAGCCGACCGCGCGCCTGAAGCGTCGCGTCGACCAGATCCGTCTGCATTTCCTCGAGTACGAAGAAGCGAAGCGGAAGCTGTCCAGCGGCAACCTGCGCCTCGTCGTCTCGATCGCGAAGAAGTACCGCAACCGCGGACTCTCCTTCCTCGACCTGATCCAGGAGGGCAACACCGGCCTGATGAAGGCGGTGGAGAAGTACGAGTACCGTCGCGGCTACAAGTTCTCGACCTACGCCACCTGGTGGATCCGTCAGGCGATCACCCGCTCGATCGCCGACCAGGCGCGGACGATCCGCATCCCGGTGCACATGATCGAGACGATGTCGAAGCTGCGCAACGTCTCCAAGAAACTGCTCCAGGCCAAGGGCCGCGAGCCGTCGGTGGAAGAAGTGGCCGAGGCCACGGGCATCACCGTCGAGGAGGCGAAGCGCGTGATGAAGATCTCGAAGCACCCGATCAGCCTCGACCGGCCGATCGGCGACTCGGACGACAGCTACTTCGGTGACTTCATCGAGGACGAGTCGGCCGAGAGTCCGATGCAGGCCGCAGGCCACGAGATGCTCAAGGAACGCATCGACGAGGTGCTCGGTACGCTGACCTTCCGCGAACGCGAGATCATCAAGCTGCGTTACGGCATCGGCGATGGGTACACCTACACCCTCGAAGAGGTCGGACGCATCTTCCGCGTGACCCGCGAACGCGTCCGTCAGATCGAGGCCAAGGCCGTGCGCAAGCTGCGTCACCCGGTCCGCGCCCGACAGCTGGCGAGCTTCCTGGACGGCATTCAGGTGCCGGACGACGCTGAAGAGGGCGCCTTCCTGTAGGGAGAGCCGTTCTCGCGCCCGAATGCAAGCGCGCCCCGCTGTCTCATCCGAGGCAGCGGGGCGCGCTGCTTCATGCCTGGCGCGGCGCTGCGCTCGATGGAGAAGGTGACGTCCGGAAGGCGGCATCGTCGCGCGGCTTGCCCGGCGGGCGCATGGAGCTACACTGTTCGCCCGATTTCCGCAGAATCCCGCCGCCGAATCCCGCGCCCAACCCACCACTGATGCTCAACGTCGTGAATGCCCTCCGCTCTCTCCAGGAGATCGACCGCGATCTCTATCGCGTCCGCGACGAACTCCGTCGACTTCCGGCCGAACGCGACCGGCGCCAGGCCGAACTCGACGCTCACGAGACGCGCATCGAAGCGGAGCAGGAAGCGGTCAACCAGCTGCACCTGCGCGCGAAGGAGCTCGAAGACACCTCGACCATCCAGCGTCAGCGGATTCGCAAGCTCGAGAAGGAGTCGATGGAACAGCGCGACGTCTCCGTGATCGAAGCGTGCCGCTACGAAGCGCGTTCGCTGAAGCGCCAGGTCGAAGAGGCGGAGCGCGCGACGATCGAGATGATGGAGCGCATGGAGTCGATGAAAGCCAGCATCGGCGAGAAGCAGGCGCTGCTCGCCGGAGAGCGCGCGGCCTTCGAGGAGTTCAGCAAGAACGTCGATGCGGAGCTGAGCGAAGCTCAAGCGCGTCACGACGCGCTCGCCGGCAAGCGCGACGTTCACCTGGGCGGGGAACTCCCGCGCGAGACGCTCTCGCTCTACGACCGCTTGATCGAAGCGCGCGGCGGAGAAGCGATGGCGATGCTCGACGGCGGCGTCTGCCAGGGTTGCTACATGTCGGTGCCGCCGAACTTGGTCGTGCGCCTCGCTCGCGCGCGCGAAGTCACGCAGTGCCCGAGCTGCGATCGCATCCTGTACCTCGGTTGAGCAGGGCGCGACCCAGACACAGGGCGGCGGCAGCGACCACTCAGGTCGCTGCCGCCGCTTTGCGAATAGAGCGCGGATTCGGGCCCGTCCGGCTCAAGCGCGGTGCGCGCTGCCTTGCTCGGCTCCGCGGCGTTGCAGTTCTTCGGCGAGCAACTCGCGCACGGCGTTCTTGTGCACGTCCCAGCGCGGCGCGAGTCGTTCTTCTTCGGGCGCATCGCCGGTGATGCGGTGCAGTACTTGCTGCGGGTCCAAGTGTTCGACGAAGTCGGCCAACCACTCGACGTAGGTCTTCGCGTCGAGCACGTCGAGCTCGCCGGCGCGCCACGACTTCTCGAGCTGCGTCCGGCGCAGGACCATCAAATTGTGCACTTTGACGCCGCTGATGCCTGTTTCTGCGAGAACCTGTGCGGTTCGTCGCGCGCCTTCGCGCCCGTCGCCGGGCAGCCCGAGGATCGCGTGTCCGATCACATGCAGTCCGGCTTCGTGGCAGCGGTCGACGGCCCAGCGGAAGTCATCGACCGTGTGAAAGCGACGGATGTCTTCGAGGACCTTGTCGTCGGCGGCTTCGAGTCCGAGCTCGACCCAGACCTCCGTGCGCTCGGCGAGTCGGGCGAGTTCAGCGAGGGCTTCCGGCGGCAGCGTGTCGGGCCGCGTCGCGATGCTGACCGCAACGACCGGCTTGCCGTCCAAGTAGGGGTCGACGACGCCGAGCACTTCGGAGAGGCGCGCGCGTTCGACGTAGGTGTTCGAGTACGATTGGAAGTAGGCGATCACGCCGCCTCCCGGGTCGCGCCGCGCAACGCGCACGATGCCGGCAGCGAGCTGGGCTTCCAGTTCGGCGCCGGTCTTGAGCGCGCCGGTGCCGGAACCCTCGACATCGCAGTAGACGCAGCCGCCGAAGCCCTTCGAGCCGTCGCGGTTCGGGCATGTCGAGCCCGCGTCCAGCGCAACGCGGTGAACGGGGCGGCCGAAGTGCGCGGTCAACCAGGGTCGCAGCGTGCGGAAGGGGAGCGTGTCGGACATGAGGCGCAAGAGGATAGCGCACGCGGCGCGGCGCGTGGTGCTTTCGCGGCCACCGGGCCGATCTCTCGTCCGTGAGCCTAGCTCGGATGATTCATGAACACGCACCCCAGACTGCGCAGCCGGCCGGCTTTGCCGGCCTCTCGGCCTCTGACGGCACTTCGAAGAACCTGGCTACTTCGACGACCCGTTCAGGGTCGCCACCATCGCCGGAACACTCGAAGCACCGACAGGAACCGAGCTGCTGTGTCTGAAGCACGTCTTCATGAATCGTCCAGGCTAGCCGCCGGCTGTTATGCTCTCGCGCCCCATGGAGATCCAGCCCATCGTCATCGGCACAGCCGGCCACATCGACCACGGTAAATCGAGCCTGGTCCAAGCCCTCTCCGGCATCGATCCCGATCGCTTGAAGGAAGAGAAGGCCCGCGGCCTGACGATCGATCTCGGATTCGCGCCGTTGACGCTCGATGACGGTCGCATCGTCGGCATCGTCGATGTCCCCGGTCACGAGCGCTTCATCAAGAACATGGTCGCCGGTGCGTCCGGGATCGACCTCGTCGTCCTGGTCGTCGCGGCCGATGACGGCGTGATGCCGCAGACGCGCGAACACCTCTCGATCATGAGCTTGCTCGGCGTGCAGCGCGGACTCGTCGCGCTGACCAAGATCGACATCGTCGATCCCGAGCTGGTCGAGCTCGCCGCGGAAGACGTGCGCGAGACGGTGGCCGGGACCTTCCTCGAAGATGCGCCGGTCTTCCCGTTGTCCTCGAAGACCGGTGAAGGCATGGACGCTTTTCGTTCCGCGCTCTTCGCGATGGCTGCCGAGACGACCCCGCGCTCCAGCGAAGGCGTCTTCCGCATGCCCGTCCAGCGCGTGTTCAGCTCCAAGGGCTTCGGCACGATCGTGACGGGCATCCCCGTAGCCGGCCGCGCGCGAGTCGGCGACGTGCTCGAGATCCTTCCCAAGGGACAGAGGGGCAAGCTGCGCGGCATTCAGGCGTACAAGGAGTCGGTCACCGAGGGACGGGCAGGTCACTCGACGGCGCTCAACGTCGCCGACGTCGCGCATCACGAAGTCGAGCGCGGCATGGTCGTCGCGACGCCCGGTTTCTTCCGCGCGGCGCGCATGGTCGGCGCGCGGCTTTCCGTGCTGCGTGATCTCGATCGTCCGGTGACGGATCGCATGCGCGTGCGCTTGCACACCGGCACCGCAGAAGTCGTCGGCGAGCTGGTGTTGCTCGACGCGGAGAAGCTCGATCCGGGCGAGAGCGGCCTGATCCAGCTGCGACTCGATGAAACGGTGGTTTGCGCGCCTGGCGATCCGTTCATCGTGCGACTGGCGTCACCCCTGATCACGCTCGGCGGCGGCAGCATCCTCGAGGAGAGTCGCTACCGACTGAAGCGCTTCAAAGACTTCGTGCTCGACGAACTCTCGAAGCAAGAGCAGAGCTTGCGCTCGATCCGCGACTTGCTCGACGTCGGGCTCTCGCGCGCCGGCGTCGCGCTGGTGACGACCGAAGATCTCGCACGACTCGTGAAGCGACCGCGCCCCGAAGTCGAAGCCGAGCTGGCCGAGCTCGTTGCGGCGGAACTCGTCGTGCAACCCGAACCGGGCAAGTGGATGCATCGCTCGGCGCTCGACGAAGCGATCGATCGCGTGCGCGGCACCGCCGTGCAGTGGTTCGGCGCCAATCCGCACCGAGCGCGAATGGACGTGCGTGACTTGCGCAGCGCCACCAAGTTGGAAGGGAAGCTATTCGAGTTGGTCCTCGAACAGTGCGCCGAGCGCGGCGAGCTGCGCAGTGAAGGCGGCGGCAAGGTCGAGTTGGTCGGCCACGAACCGGCGCTCGACGAAGGCCGGGCGAAGTTGCTCGGCGCACTGCAGAAGCTCTATCGCGAGGCCGCCTTCCAGCCGCCCGAGCGCACCGAGTTGCCCGGAGGGGCGGGGGCCGAGGCTCTGCTCGAGCTGCTGATCGACCGCGGCGAGCTGGTCCACGTCGGCGGCGGCCTGGTCTTCGACGCCGAGGCCCTGGAACGGGCTCGCACGGAGGTCGTGGCGAACTGCGAGCGGAACGACGAGCTGGACATCCCGCAGCTGCGGGATGTCCTCGGAACCACCCGCAAGTTCCTGATCCCGCTGCTCGAGCACTTCGACGCGGTGGGCGTAACGGCCCGTCAAGGCGGTCGCAGGGTCCTCAGAAGGCGCTGAGGACCGCTTTCGGGCCGGATCGGCGCGAATCGCAAAGAGCCTCTCAGTAGGAGAGGCATCTCGCCGATAGGGGGGTGGACTCCCCAGTGCCATCCGGAAGGCCTGGGAAGCCGTGAGAGCCCCTTCCACGGGGCAACAAACCAAGCGCGCACCTCCAATGCCCGAGCCCAGCGAACATCAGTTCCCCGACCAGGATCTTCCCGGGGGGGGCATCGAATCCACCAGCGGATCGCCTTCTGCGGCGGGTCCGACGGGGAATCGTCCCGCCGACGGCGCTCCCGTGATGCGACCTGACGAGCTGACCTCCGACGACTGGGAGACCACGAACGACGCCCAAGACTTCCTCGGCCTCCAGGGTCAGGATGGCTCCGAGGCGCAGTCAGAGACCGGCGCGGAGTACCAGCAGGACTCCCACATCGAGTCGGCATCGGCGCTCGCCGATGCTCCTGAGCTCGAAGAGGGCGCGTTCGAAAACTGGCTCGAGGACGAGAGCGAAGACAGCGCGAGCTGGTTGATGGAACTCGATGAGCAGTCCAGCGACGACGCCTTTGATCCCGAGCGACTGGAAGCCGAGTTCGGCGTCCAGCCCGCGGCGACAGCGGCATCACGCGGCGGTTGGATCTTGCGTGTCACGCTCGTGGCAGCCGGTCTGGGCGCGGGCTTCATCGGCGCGCGCTGGTACGGCGATCAGCAGCTGCGCAGCGGCAGCGACACCCCGGTGGCGCAGGTTCGCACACAGACCAACACGAACACCGGCGGCAACACCACGCCGACGAACACCGGCGCGAGCAACACGCCGAGCAACACGCCGAGCAACACCGGCGGCAACAACTCCGGTGCGATGCCCAACGGGGCCAAGACGCCGAAGACCACGCCGAAGGGCACAGGAACTCCGAACGCGACCGTCACGGGCGGTGCGCTGGCAACCACCGGCGCGAACGGGGCGACGAACACCGGGGCGAACACCGGAGCGACGCAACCTGTCGTGGAGACGACTCCGACGACCGACGGCGGCGGCGCGGAGCTGACCCCCGATCCCTTCTCCTCGACGATCCCGAGTGGTCAGTCGAGTGTCGCGACCGAGCCGACGCAGCCGAGCGACTCGGGCGAGGTCACAAACACTAAGCCGACGAACAACAACGGCAAGACCTTCACGATGCCCGTCGAGGACATGGTGGTCGTGCCGCGCGTCGAGAGCCCGGTGAAGTTCGCGAACGAGGAAGACTTGGCCGCGGTCTGGCTCCAGCGTGAGATCCCGCTCGACAAGATCACGGACCAGGAGCGGGTGCTGACACCGCATGTCGGTCGCGTGCGACTCGTAATCCACGGCGGTGAGATCTTCGAAGGTCGCCTCTACGCGGTCGGCGAGAACAAGGTCTGGCTCGAAACCGGGCTCGGCAAGATGGCACTGCTCGGCTGGCAAGTCGACCGCATCGAACACATCTCGGAGCAGGTCGGCGCGACGCTCGGCGGCAAGGGGTCCGAGGACTTGGGCGGCCTCAAGCGTGTCCGCGTGCGCACGCCCGGCGGCGTCTTCTACGGCAAGCTGCTCGACCAGAACCAAGACACCGTGACCTTGATCACCGAGGACGGCGGACGCCTGCGCCTCGCCAACGCGCGAGTCGAACCCGCCGGCAAGAGCCGCACGCGGATCGTCGATCCGGGCAAGGCCAAGGCGCAAGAAGCGGCGTCGAAGCCGAAGTGAACTCCGGTACCGCGTTCGAGTTTTCCAGATCAGCGAGAGGGCCGGCGCACTGCGCCGGCCCTCTCGCTGATCTGGAAAACTCGAACGCGGTACCGCACTTCACAGCTGCCGGGCACTGACTCGGTAGAGGCCTGACGCGTGGGGGGCTAGAGGCTACCCTGGTCCGCTCGATCCCCCCTCCAGAGGCCCCCTCATGTTCGGAACCCTGCGCCGCCTGCTCCTGCTCTTGGCGATCGTCACCCTGCCCGCCGTCGGCATCGCGGACGAAGAGATCGTCAAGGAGTTCAAGAAGTACTTCCGGAAGTTCAAGGACACGCCCTCGCGCGTCGAGGCGATCCTGTCGCTCGAAGGCACCGAGACGGTCTCGGTCGTCGACGTGCTGATCCCGGTCCTGAACGACAAGGAAGCCGAAGTCCGCGAGGCGGCGATCGGTGTGTTGGGCCGCTTCAAGGAACCGGTACCCATCGCGGCGATCTTCGTCGAGCTCGAAGAGTCGAAGAAGGACACCGAGCGACTCGGCTTGCTGCAAGCGATCGCGATCGGTTCGTACAAGGGGCCGAGTGAGTCGCTGATCGCGTGCCTCGATGACAAGTCATGGGACGTCCGGCGTCGCGCGATCCAAGCGCTCGCATCGCGACAAGAGCAGGCGTCGATTCCGAAGTTCGTCGAGTTGACGCGCGACAAGGAGTCGGCCGTGCGTTGCGCGGCGCTCGAAGGGCTCACTGCACTGAACTCGCGCGAAGTCCTCGATCCGGCGCTGGTTTGCCTGAGCGACTCCGTCTGGCAAGTGCGCTCGAGCGCGATCCATGCGCTGACCGTCGTGCGTGACGCGAAGTCGATCGAGCCGCTGATGGCGCAGATGGCGCTCGAGGAGGGCCGTCTGCAGGCCGACGTCGGCGAAGCGCTCTCGGAGATCACCGGCAAGAACTTCGGACAGAGCCTCGTCAACTGGCAGACCTGGTGGGAGCGCACGAAGGACCGTTTCGTGATCCCGACCGACGAAGAACTGGCCAAGGCGCGCGCCGCGCGTGCCGAAGCACGCGAACGCTACAAGCCTTCCGGCCAGACGAGCTTCCACGGCATCGAGACGCCGAGTCGCTCGATCCTCTTCATCATCGACGTCTCGGGCTCGATGGAAGCCGAAGTCGTCGAACGCGAACGCTTCGAGGACGGCGAGTACCCGTCGTACAGGCGCATCGACATCGTCAAGACGGAACTGGCGCGCACGGTCGAAGGACTCGAGTCCTACGTGAACTACAACATCCTCTCCTTCGCGACCGACATCTCGAAGTGGAAGAAGAAGCTCGTCCCGGCGAACGTGCTGAACAAGAAGAGCGCGATGGATTGGGCCAAGGGCCTCGAAGCGATCGGCGGCTCGTCGAAAGAAGGCCTCGCCGGCGTCGGACTGACCGGCAGCGCGAACCTCGAGAAGGGCAAGACGAACACTTACGGCGCGTTGATGGCGGGACTCGACATCGCCGCACCGGGGGAGAAGGACAAGGGCTACGAAGTCGAAGTCGACACGATCTTCTTCCTGTCCGACGGCCGGCCGACGCACGGCGACCTCGTCGACGTCGACGACATCCTCAAGAAGGTCAACGAAGCGAACGAGCTGCGCAAAGTCGTGATCCACACGATCGCGATCGGCGAGTTCCAGAAGAGCTTCATGGAGCGCCTCGCCAAGGAGAACGGCGGCGTCTTCGTCGACCTCGGCCGCTGATCCCCAGCCGCGCCTCCGAGGCTTTTCGAGGGCCCCTCGGCGCTTCTTTCCCGCAACGGCCTCCCCGCCCTTGACGGCAGGGAGGCCGCGCTCTATCTTCCTCGCCTCAATCCATCGGGGTGTGGCTCAGCTTGGTAGAGCGCTGCGTTCGGGACGCAGAGGTCGGAGGTTCAAATCCTCTCACCCCGACCAGGTCAGTTCGGCCGTGGGTCCAGTCGGATCCGGGCCGGAACGCTGCTGGAGGGCCTGAGCTCTCGAAAGCGGCTCCAAAGGGGGTGACTCACCCCCTGCCCTGCTCTACAGTGGTCTTTCCCTGAAGGCTTCTTCTGAAGTGCCGGGGCTTCCCGGGTCGATGAGAGACATGAGCTGACCGCGAGAGCGGCCGGCTCGATCGACCGGGACGGCGTCCAGAGCGGACGCCAGGACAGCGCGGAGACTGCTTCCGCCCCCTCGCTCGACGACTTGGGATCGCCTTCGGGCTTCCCGCCGCGCGCTCCGCTTCCTTCTGAAGCGCACCGCGCCACCGTTCCATCACCGGCTCGACGCCGGTGCTCATCCGGCTTCCGGAATCCCTCCGGAACCGACCGCCGAGGTCGTTCGCACCTCGGCTTCCCCCGACGCCATCCGGAGGAACCGCTTGGCATCCGAAGACTCGAAGAAGACCGAGACCGCATCCCTGCCTTTCGGCGCCATGGAGCGCCCGAAGGACTCCGCTACCGGTACGTCGGACAAGCCCAGTCGGCGTCGACGTCGCGGCGGCGGCGGCAAGCAGGCCGGCGGTGAAGGTTCGAACGAACCTCGCCGGCAGGATGCTGGGCCGCGCAAGGCAGCCGGCGACGACGGTCAAGCGCGACAAGACAACAACGCGCAACAAGGTGGAAACGCGCAACGCGAAGGCGGCGCGAACCATCAAGACGGTGAACCGCGCAAGCCGCGTCGCCGTCGCGGCGGGCGCCGCCGCAAGAAGAACCGCGCTGAGAACCAAGAGGGCGAAGGTCAAGACCGCCAGCAGCGCCCTCAGCAACAACAGCAACAACGCTCGTCGCGTCGTGGTGGCGGCGGCGGTGGCCAGGGTGACCGCAAGCAGAGTGATCGCCAGCAAGGCGACGGCGACACGAAGACCAAGCTCGTCGGCGAAGGCATGTACATCTCCGAGAAGGGGGGGTACGGCACGCTCCGCAGTCGCGAGAACAACTACGTCTCGACGAAGCAGGACATCTACGTTTCGCAGCGCCTGATCCAGAAGTTCCGACTCTCCGACGGCGCGATCGTCAGTGGTCCGCTGGGCAAGGGCAAGAAGCACAAGTTCCAGCTGAACGACGTCGTGACGGTCGACGGCAAGGAACCGCGCGAAGTCGGCAAGCTGGCAGACTTCAAGAGCCTCACGACGATCGACCCGGACTTCCACTACGCGCTCGGCGATGCCACCGGCAACGTCACGATGCGTGTCTTGGACATGATCGCGCCGATCGGTCGCGGTCAGCGCGCGTTGATCGTTGCGCCGCCGCGTACCGGCAAGACGACGATCATGCGCGAGTTCGCGCAAGGCATCGAAGAGACCTATCCCGACGTGCACCTCATCGTGCTGCTCGTGGACGAGCGTCCCGAAGAAGCCACCGACTGGCAGCGCAGCGTCAAGGGTGACGTCTTCGTCTCGACTTCGGATGAGATGCCGAAGCGCCACGTTCAGCTCGCGGAAGCGGTCTGGAAGCGCTGTCAGCGCCTCGTCGAGCTGGGTGAGGAAGTCGTGCTGTTGCTCGACTCGATCACGCGACTCGCGCGGGCTTACAACAACCACTCGGCCGGTTCCGGCCGCACCATGTCCGGTGGCCTCGACTCGCGCGCGATGGAACGTCCGCGTCAGATCTTCGGCAGCGCTCGGAACACGGAGACGGCAGGCAGCTTGACGATCATCGGCACGACGCTGGTCGACACCGGCAGCCGCATGGATCAGCTGATCTTCGAGGAGTTCAAGGGCACGGGTAACTCCGAGATCGTCTTGAACCGCAAGCTGGCCGACCGACGCATCTTCCCGGCGATCGACATCGAACGCTCGGGAACGCGCAAGGAAGAGAAGCTGCTCGGACGCACGAAGCTGCGCCGCATCAACACGATGCGTCGCGTGCTCTTGAAGATGAATTTCATGGAGGCCGCGGAGCTTCTGATCACGAAGCTCGAGGACGTCGAGAAAAACGACGACTTCCTGCAACGCTTCGATGTCGACCCCGAAGCCTGATCCTGACGCCGCGCCGAGCGGGGGGCTCCGGACGAAGCGCTGCGCGGCGCTCGTCCTGTTGTTCTTGCTGCCGCTCGCCTTGCGTGCGTTGCCGATCGAACACGGCTTCCCGCGCAACTATGTACCGGACTCGCACATCGTGCGATCCGCGCTCGGCATGGCGCAGGACAGGCACCCGGTGCCTTACGCCGGCAAGTACTCGTCCTACCCTTACTTGGTCCCGTACATGTTGCTGCCGCTCTACGGCACGCAATACGTCGGGGGCAAGATCAGCGGACGCTGGGACAGCACATCCGACTACGCCGACTATGTGCGCGAACACCCTGAGTCGCCGCACCGCATCGCGCGCTGGCTCGTCGCGATCATTGGAGCGCTGACGCCGCTCGTCGTCTTCCGCGCCGCGCGCGCGGCCGGCTTGCAGCGCGGCGCATGGGTCGCGGCGTGGCTCGTCGGCACCAGCCTCTTGCATCTGCACTTCTCCGTGCAAGAGCGGCCCTGGGTGCCGATGCTGTTCTTCATGGCGCTCGCGCTGTGGGCGGCAGCGCTCTACGTGAACAGCGGCAAGACGCGCCAACTCGTCTGGTCCGGCGTCGCCGGCGGCCTCTCCTTCGCTTGCCACCAAGGCGGACTTCCGATGCTCGGCATCGCCGGACTTGCGTGGGCGATCGGCCCGCCGGGCTGGCGCAGCGGCAAGGACCTCACGCGTCGACTCGGCGTCGGCGTTGCAGCTGTGGCGGCCTTCGTCGTCGTTGCGGTGCTGCTCGGCCATCCGTATCTCTTGCTGTACGGCAACCAGACGGCCGACGCCGCGATGGAGAGCGAGACCGCGCTGCGTGTCGGCGGCCAAGGCATCAACTTGGGCTTCCGCCTCGCGTCCTTCCCGCACCTCGCGAAGGCGCTCTTCGGCTACGACCCGTTGCTGGTCCTGCTCGGCGTAGCCGGCTTGTTCCTGATGCGCGGCCGTCGTGCACTGTGGCCCGCGGGCATCTTCTGTGCGTTCTGGGGTCTCTTTTTCATGACGCAGTACAACGATCACGTGCGCTACGTCATGCCGCTGACCGTGCTGCTCGCGATTCCCGCCGGGCTCGCCGCGGAACGCTTGCTGGACCGCACGCCGCGAGCGGGGTGGGTCATGCAGCTAGCAGCTTTCCTGCTCGCGGTCCCGCTCGTGCAAGCGCTGCGCTTCGACTACGTGCTGTCGCAACCCGACACGCGCGCCGACGCGGAACGGCTCGTCGCGGAGCACTTGCCCGCAGGCGCACTGCTGGCGCTCGACCGCTACGCGCCGCCGATCGAACCGAGCATCGCGAGCCTCGAACGCACGGCTGAGCTGCGCGCAGCCGCGGGCGGCACGCTCTATGGCCGCGAACAACACCGCTTGGAACAACTGCTCGCCGGCGAAGCCGCAGACCCCGGCGTCGATCGCATCGCCGTCGAGGACTACCTCGAGATCGACGAACGCGACGACGAGATCGAGATCCGCGAAGCGCTGCAGGCGCTCTACGGCAACGATCCGACGCAACTACTCGCCGAGCTCGGCGCGACGCACTTGCTGTTCGTCAACCGCATCGCGGATCACGGAACGCGCCACATGGTCCCCGAGTGGATCGCCGGCCGCAGACCGATCTTCGTCGTCAACCCCAGAGGAGACAACGCGACGGTGAACGAAGCGCGCTTGCCGATGGAGATGGAGTTCGCGTTCACCGCGATCTGGCGCATGCAGCGCCCCGGACCCTGGATCGCGCTGTACGACTTGCGCTGACTTCGCACCGATTCGTTGCAGGCCAGGGCGTCCAAGACGAGAGCTTGACCCGCGGGGGGGGGGGGGCTAGCCTTATTCCATGCCGCGATGCCGGCGGCATGCTCGTCCTAGTCTGGCGTCGCGAGGTCGCTCGCGACGAAGGAGAAACTCGCATGAAGAAGCTCACCTTAGTTGCCGCCGCGCTGTCGGCTGCGCTCCTGATCCCGTCGACGCTCGCCGCCCTGTCCGGCCCCGCGCCCGCCTCGCAACCCCTGTCCATCCTGATGGGCGAGAAGAAGCTCGAAGGGGGGACCACGAAGTTGGGGGAGATCGAGCCCGCGGTCATCCCCACTTCGGGGCCCAACGCGACGGGCTCCGTGTGCAACGAGATCCCCGGGGGCAACGCCCTCGAGGACCTCGATTTCTTCATCCGTAACGGCTCTGCCGGCTCGGTCTCCGTGGGCGGCGGCACTGCCGTCCCCTTCGACACGGAGAGTGGTAGCGCGCACGTCAAGATCACGATGACCGGCAACGTGTGCAAAGACTACACGCTCCACGGCTTGTCCGGGGACGGTTCGGGGAAGCTGCTGGTCGTGAACGTGACCCCCTCGGACGTGAAGTCTGTCGCGGGGAACGCGATCGAGTCCAACATCCTGCCGGCGTTCCGATTCGACCGGATGTCGGATCTCGCCCGCAACGGCGTGGAACTCCACCATGGCGCGCTGCTCGCGCTCGTCCACAACGATGACGGGGAGAAGATCCTGACATCGATCTCTGGAAGTCTGTCCTTCCCTGGATCGGTCTCGGCCGACTTGCAGGACATCCACGTCTTCGAGTCGGACGGTGACCTACTGGGCGGTGCCTCGGTCGCCATTTCGGGCGCGGAGTTCTTGATCACCGATTTCGGCGGAGTCGTGGTGGAGGACTTCGTGCAAGTGCTGATCGTCCTCGATGACGAACTGGGCGGCGAGCTGGCTCGAGCCCAACTGCAAGGAACGTTTGCGCCCTGATGCCGGCGCTGATCTCTGAAACGAGCGCCCGGTTGGCTGAAACCGACCGGGCGCTCGTGCAATTCAGAGTGCGACCGGCGGGTTCAGAAGGTACCGGTTACTTTGATGCTGTAGCTCTCTTGCGGCGGGTCGGTGAGTCCCAAGAGCAGGTCGTACGAGACTCCCGGGACCAGCTCCTTGAATCCCGTGATGGTGAACTGATTCCCGTTCACCTGGATCGAAGTATCCGCCGGCGTGAACGGACCGTGTGCGTGGTAGAGGTTCACGCTGGACAGACTGATGCCGCTCTCGGAGGTGAGGAGTTCGCCGCTCAAGGCGTCCATGCTGTTGCCGTTGCGATCGACATTGCGGATTCGCATCGAAACGTGGGCGTGAGCAGGAGCTTCGAGAGTACTCGTCAGCGAGTCGGCACTGAGACTCAGGGCTGCCATTGCGAGCAGGTCCGCGTGGACGCTGCCACTCTTGGTCGAAGGCGTGATGTAGAACTCGACGTCGTTGCCGTCGACGCTAGTCAGATCGACCTCGAATTGGAGGTCCTCCCCGTGCTTCACACTTCCGACTCCATTCTGCCCGGTGAAGTCGACGTTTGCGGTGGTTCCATCGCCGCTCGGGAGGCTTGTGCCGGTCGCACCACTTGAGCCGCCCCCTTGATTGGGTCGGGAAACTGTGGCCCCACCACCGACGGGTGCATCGTCGTCCTCGTCAGCACGGCGAATCTCGATCGTGACATCATCGATATTCTGACCGGATTGGTTCACGAGCTTGCCGACGAGCGCCGGTCCGGTTCCACCGGTCGGAATCGCTGCAGTCGAGATGGGCTTCTTGACCGTCGAGCCCTTCAACTCGATCGTGCCCATCGCGACGGGGTCGGGTGCCGGTCCGGTGATGCAAAGGGCAGCGAGGACGGCGGGAACAGCGAGTTGCAAGAGCGCAGGCGTTTTGAGGATCATCTTTCTCGTTCAGTGATTGGCCGGGCGTTCCGGCTCCAACGACTGGCTGGGGCTGGGATGCCCGAGCGACTTAGGAAGTTCAGGGAAAAGCCTAGTCGATGCGGGGGGGGGGGGTCAAGTCGAGGCTCGTGGCCGTCGGGGGTACAACCCGGGCACCCTGGTGACACTCGTGTCCGGGCACATGGGTGACACCTCAGCCGAGCAAGGAGCGCGCCGAGCGCTCGTGTGGAGTGGGGGCGGAGGTGTCTGCCCGGTTCGATACCTCAACACTGCGACAGTCGAAAACCGGGGATCGCCCCGCCCTCGACCTACAGCTCGCCGGCCGCGCGCTTGCGCAGGAAGTACGCGAGCGGCAAGGCCGTGAAGGCGTCCGCGATCGATCCGCTATCGAGCAGCGCTTCGGCTTCGGCGAGCGGCACCTTGGCGAGCCGCAAGCGTTCGCACGGATCGAGGTCCGGTTCGCGATCCGGCTCGCAATCGAGCGCGACGAATGCGTGCGCATAGTGCGCGCTGATTCCGCCGGTCGGGTGGAAACCAGGCAACGGCACGAGGCGTCCGGCGCGATAGCCGGTCTCTTCGAGCAGTTCGCGGCGCGCGGCGTCCGCGGGCTCTTCGCCGTCATGGATGCGACCGGCGGGTGTTTCCCAACCGGTCGCGCTCGCAGGGTGGCGGTAGTGCGCGAGCATCAGGATCTCGCCTTCCTTCGTCAGCGGCACGATCGCGACCGCGTTGGCGATCTCGAAGACGTGGTACTCCTGCAACTCGCCGTTCTCGAGCCGCAGTTGGTCGCGACGCAAGCCGCACCAATACGAGTCGTAGATGCGTTCCGACGAATCGACGACGTACGGCTCGAAGGGGGCGGGAAGTCGCGCGCCCTCGGGGTACCGAGGGCGCGCCGGATCGTTCGGGTCGGTCACGCGGGTCCTAGGACTCGTTCGCGGGCCACAGCTCGCGCCAGTCGCGAACTTGTTTCTCGCGGCCGGCGAGGCGTTCGAGCAGGGCGGGGGAGACGCGCAGGTCTTCGAGTGCGGTCTCGGAGAGCACCTGGCCGCAGGCTTGGATGATCGCGTCCGCGTCGATCGACTGGTAGCCGAAGATCTGGTCGGGGCGGCCGCACTTCGAGAAGCGGCGCACGGCGAGCGTGCGTTGCTTGACGCCGACGACTGAACCGATGTTGTCGACGAGTCCCGCTTCACCGTCGCAGACCGCGACGATCGGAACGCGACGACCGGCGACGCTGATCAAGCCGGCTTCGCTCTCGCCTGCACCGGCGACGGCACACAGGTGTCCGTGAACGCCGAGGCCTTCGCGCAAGTGGCGGTAGTCGGTCTGTTCGCCGAGGATGCCGAGCAACAGCTCGGGCGAAGAGATCACGATCACGTCGGCGAAGATGCCGCGCTGCATCAGTTCTTCCGAAGCGGTGATCGCTTCGGTGCCGACGGAACCCATCGCGAAGATCTTGACGACGTTCTCTCCCGGCTCGTAACCGGCGTAGCCCGACCAATCGATCAAGCGGTACGCGCCTTCCATGCAGTCCGTGCGGAGCCCGGTCAGTAAGTCGCTGTCGGAGCGCAGCGGCAGCGTCGATTCATCGACCGCGCCCTCGATGTCCTCACCGGCGAGGCAGAGCTGTGCGTTGATGCTGTTCGCTTGCTTCGAGGCGGCTTGGCGTCGCAAGTGCGTCATCAGCAGCTTCTGCTCGACGCCGCGCGTCACGGCACGCACCAGCACGCCGCGGCGACCCTGGTTGTCGTGTTCCATCTGTCGACGGATGGCGTCGGACAGGATCCAGTCGACCTCGATCGCGAAGAGCGGTTCCCAGGTGATCAGGTTCGGAATCTGGATGTCGGACTTCCACGAGTGCTGTGCACCCTCCGCCGACAACGTGACACCTGAAGGCGTGCCGAGGATCACGAACTCAGAGTCCCAGTAGAGATTGTAGTAGAGCTGGTCGAGCGCGCGCTTGATGAAGAAGTCGTAGACCGTCATCACCGGGAAGAACGGCAAGCCGACGTAGTGCGCCATCATGCCGAAGGCGCCCACCGCGCTCATGCAGTTCGCTTCAGCGATCTCGAAGCGGATGTGTCGCGTCCATGCTTGGTCGGTCGCGACGAGCTCGGGGTGCTTGACCTTGAGGTCGAGCTCGCCGGAGAGTCCTTCGCTGTCGGGCCCGTAGATGCGGTTGTCCATCGCCGGCGAGATGTTCGTCGTGGTTCCGACGTCCGGCGAGAGCGTCAGCAGGAATTCGGCGGCGCTCTTCCAGCGCTTCTCGGTCTCCGAGAGTTCTTTCAGGTCGAAGTTCTCCGCCGCGGCTTGATCCGGTCGTGTGCCGATGCGCACGAGTTTTGCCGCGAGCTGTCCCCACATCCACTGCGTGTGGGCCATCGGGAACAGCGACATGTCGACGCCGATCGACTCGGGCAGTCCGCCGTCGGCTTCGATGGCGGCATCGGTCGCGGCGCGGTTGCGGGCCCTCGAACGAAGGTGTTCTTCGAGGCACTCTCTGTATTCCTTGCCGCGTTGCGCGAGGAACTTCGCTTCGTCGGTGTCTGCGGCGAAGTGCTCGAAGGGGTCTTCGAGCGACAGGTCGCGCGCGGCGAGCACCGATTCGACTTCCGCCTTGCCGGGCAGGATGCCGTGGTTCGCCGGATCGGCTTCGCACTCGAGCCCGCGGCCCTTGATCGTGTGGGCGATGACGAGCGTCGGAACATCCGGGTTCGTGCGGCAGTGCTCGTAAGTCTCGAGCAGCTTCTCGACGCTGTGGCCGCCGAGGTCGCGGAAGGCGTGCAACACTTCTTCGTCGGTCAGTGACTCGAGGAGCTTGCCGACGGCGGGGAACTCCTGCTTGGCGTGGCGGCGGATCTCGCCGGCGTCGCCCTTGAGCAGCAGCATCTGGTACTCGTAGTCGCTGAGTTCTTGTTCGAACAGCCGGCGCAAGGCTTCGCCGCCTTCGCGCGCGAAGAGTTCTTCGCGGTACGCACCGTGGCGCAAGTGGATGACTTCCCACCCGTTCGCTTCGGCGGTGAGCTCGATGCGGTCACAGTCGCGCCCGACCACGCCCTTCGAGTTCGGGATGCGCGTGCCGTCGAGGTTCTGACGGTTGTAGTCGATGATCCACGTGACGTTGCCGAGCTGGCGTTCGGCGGCGTCGGGCAGCGCCTCGAGCAACGAACCCTCGCGGAACTCCGAGTCACCGATCAACGACCAGAAGTGAGCCTTCGGCGGAACGTCCCAGCCGTGGTCGCGCGCGTAACGGTGCGCGAGCGCGAGGTAGATCGAGACGACCGGCGGGATGCCCACCGAACCCGACGGCAGGATGTGGAAGGAGTCCGGGTCGGCTTCCGCGTGATACGACTGAAAGACGTACGGCGTCTCGGCGTCCTTGAACTTGCGCAGCGCGTACATCGCGCCCTTGGCTTCATCGTCCGACAGCCAGCGGCCATCGGTCGAGTCGCGAAACACGCGCAGCAAGTGGTGGAAGGCGTGGTCGAGCGGCGCCGCGTGGGGCTTCGCGCAGTAGAAGTCGTGAGCGTTGCGAGCGACGAGGTGCAGCACGCCGAGGATCTGCAGCGAGCTCGCGCACGAGGCGGGGTGACCGCCGACTTTCGGGTCGCCGCGGTGCTTGTCCTTGCGGGAGTTCGCGGCGTAGATCATCGCGATGGTCTGCGCGAAGGCGCGATCGCAGATGCTCTGGATCAAGTCGACGGGGACGGTTTGCTGAGCGCTCATAGAGACCGATAGAGGCTGGGGATCCGGGGGGGCGCGGGCGGCGTGGCCCACGTTGCGCCGCATAGTATGGCGCCTCTGCGAGACTCCTGGAACCCGCGATGGCGTGTTCCAGTCAGCAGCGGCCATCCGTCGGGCTTCTCGAGCGTCTCAGACGGCGCTGCGCGACGCCGAGCGCCAGAGCGCGCGGTGCGCTTCGAGCATCCCCGAGAAGTCGTAGCGTTCTCGAACGCGGGCGCGGTTCGCAGCGCCGCAGGCCGATCGGCGCCCCGTATCTTGCGCCAGCTCGGCGAGACCTGCGACCAGCTCATCGACGATCTCGGGCCCGAGCGCGCGGCAGAGCGGCGACTGGATCTCGGGCAGCATGCGCCGCACATCCCCGACAGCGGTCGCGACGACCGGCAAGCCGCAAGCCATCGCTTCGAGCAGCGCGACCGGCATCTGTTCGGAGTCGGAGACGAGCGCGAAGGCGTCCATCGCCGCGTAGTAGGGGCGAGGATCGTCTCGGTGTCCGACGAAGTGCACGCGACCGGAGAGCGAGCCGGACGCGGCTTGTTGCTCGAGGCGCTCGCGTTCTTCGCCGGAGCCGAGCATCAACACGTGGACGTCGAGTTCTGGAACGAGCTTCGCGCAGGCATCGAGCAAGCGATCGGCGCGCTTGATCGGTCGCAGGTGACCGACGAAGCCGACGACGAACGCTGCATCGGAGATGCCGAGTCCCTTGCGCAGCGCCGCGTTTCCGTCGCGCTGTGGGAAGTCGGCGCAGCGGATCCCGTTGGGGATCAACGCCAAGCGTTCCGCGGGCAGATGCCAGCGCTCGCGCGCGATCTCTTCGAGCCCGCTCGACGGCACGATCACGCGCTGAGTGCGCGGCAGGAATGCGCGACGCAGCCACTCGCGGCGGCGCTTGTAGCCGTGCGCTTCGTCGGCGTTGAAGCCGTCTTCGTGGTGCAGCACGCGCACACCGGCGAGGCGTGCGGCGATCACGGCATCGAGTGCACCGAAGTTGTAGCTGAGGACCGCGTCGGGGCGCAGCCCGCGCAGCAAGCCGTACAGTCGCTTGACCGTCGCCGGCGTTCCGGCGCGCGGCAGCGGATCGATTATGCGCGCGTCGAGCTCGGGCGCGAGCAGCTTCGCCGCATCATCGCGTCCGTCGATGGAGAGGATCGAGTGCTGAAACTCGGTCCCGGCGGCGTTCGCCAGGTTGACGAAGCGCAGCTCGGGCCCGGCGGGCACGAAGGTGGAGAAGACGTGCAGGAGGTGCGGGACCTCCGCGGTCACTCCGGCGACTCCTCGGTGCGCGGGGCGTAGATCCGGACGCAGGCATCGAGGAAGGCTTCGCGCTCTTCGACGGGTTTCCAGTCAAGCATTTCGCGCGCCAGGTTCGAGCTGAAGCGCGGACTGAGCGCGCGCGCCTTGAGGTCGCGGTAGCTCGGAAACTCGACCTTCCGACCGCCGACGCGCTTGACCATCCACTTGCCGACTTCCATCAGCTGTGAGAGCTCGAGCGAGCGCGGGTGGAAGTGCAAGTCGCGACCGGTCGCGGTGCGCAGTTCGTCGACCACTTGCTTGGCGGACAGGCCGGGGTTCGTGCAGAGGTTCAAGGCCTTGCCGTCGAGTTCGGGACCGACGTGCAGTGCAGCACGGACCAAGGCTTCGGCGACGTCGTCGACCCAGACGAGCGGCAGCGCGTGATCGCCGGGACCCCAGCCGACGCAGTGGTTGTCGCGGGCCCAGAGGCCGATCCCCGAGTGTTGCATCGGCGTACCGGCACCCATCACGACGCCGGGGCGCAGCACGACGAGTTCCATCGCTTGCGTGCCCGCGTAGTCGAACAACGCGCGTTCCGCTGCGGCTTTGCCGCGGGCGTAGACCGCGCGCACGTCCGGCTTCGGATCGGTGGCGGGGCTGTCGGAGATCTCGTACTCGCCGTCGGGGCCGGTGTAGAGCGCGGCGACGGAGGACACGTAGCAGAGGCGCTTGACGCCGGCAGTCGAGGCGAGCTTGGCGAAGTCTACGCTGCTCTCGACCATCGAGCGCTGCACGGTCTCCCAATCGTCACCGCCGCCGGTCGCGAGGTGAATCACGGTCTGCGCGCCGGTGACTGCGGCACGCAGCGCAGCGTGGTCGCCGAGCGAACCGTCGAGCAAGCGCAGGCGCCCGTCGAGCGCGGCGTCCGTGATGACCTTCGGCAGCGAGTGTCGTCGTCGCACGATGCACGTCGTCGGTACATCGCGCTCCAGCAGGCGCTCGATCACGCGCTTGCCGATGAATCCGGTGCCGCCGAGCACGACGACCTCGCCCGGGCGCACGTCGCGCGGAGCAGGCAGCTCGAGCGGCTTGGCGCCTTCGGGCGAAGCGGCCGCCGCAACGGCATCGCACCAATCCATGACTTCGGCAGCGCGGGCGGCATCGGTCGGCGGGGGAGCGTGTTGCGCGATGGCTTCGTGGAAGGCGGTCGTCGACGAGCGCATGCCCACGAAGTAGGCGTCGCGACGCTCGCGGAAGCCGAGCGTGAACGCGAGGTATCCCCACAGCACGCGGCGCGACTCGCTGAGCAATTCCTTGGCGCGTCGGCGCACGACCGTGTACGAGTTGTAGAACTCGAGCCACGGCGTCTTGCGATCGCCGCAGAGCGTGTCGTTCTGGAAGTCGGCTTCGAGGTCACCGTCGGTGCCGATCACGCGAATCGTGTTGCGGCTGAAGTCCTGACCGAAGGCGAGGTAGACCTCGGCGGTGCCGCGTTCGCCGCGCGCTGCCACCATCCAGCGGTCGTGGAACTCTTGTCCGGGCAGCAGCTCGCGCGTCGAGAGGATCGTGGTCTGCGCGTCGACCAAGCGACCGATCAGCGCGTGCACTTGGCTGAACGGATGCGGACCTTGTTCATAGATGATGTTGCGCGGCGCGCGGAACATCCAGTGCGCGTACTGTTCCGCATCGAGCTGCATCAATGGCACGTTCCAGCAGACTTGTACGTGTTCGACGCGGCCGATCTCGCCGGCATGCACGCGTTCGAGCAGTCGCTGGAAGGCCGGCTGGCAGACGTGGTTGTGGTTGACGCCGAAGGGTAGACCGCGTTCCGCCGCGAGTGCACCAAGGCTGCGTACATCGGCGGCCGAGAGTGCAGCGGGTTTCTCGATGAACACGCCGATGCCGAGCTCGAGCAAGCGTCTCGCGATGTCGACGTGCGTCGCCGGCGGCGTCAGGACGTGAGCGACGTCGATGCGCAGCGCGGGCAGCTCTTCGATCGAGGCGACGGCGTCCGGCACGCCCTTTGCCGCCGCGACGGACTTCGCGAGCTCGAGCAGGGGGTCGCAGATCGCGACCACCTCAGCGGCTTCGAGCTCGGCGAGGATGTCGAGGTGGAAGTCGGCGATGAAGCCGGCCCCGACCAAGGCGACGCGCGTCGGCTGGTGGGCGGGAACGGTGGGGCTCGAGTGTGCCGTCAAGACGGGGGCGGCGCTCTCGCGAGCGGCCTGTGCGGTGGGGGTCACGTGAGGTGCAGGGAGTCGGGGATCGGACATCCTAGTGAGCGCGTCCGGGAGGGGCGAGGACCCCTCCGGGCCCCTTATCCATCGGTCCGCGAGGCATCCGGGGTGAACCTCGCGACCGGGAAGCGCCCTCTTGCATGCTTGTGAGGATCGGGGGGAACCGGCAGCAGGGGCGCCGGCGGCCCGCTCTCCGCCGAAGAATCGGGAGAAGGGCTCAGGGTCCTGGGGGGCTCGGTCGAATAGAAGGTCATCTCCTCCTTCTTGGGGCCCGCTTCGTCACCTCGTGTGGCGGAGTCGGGCCCTTTTCAATCGGTCCTGCCCCGGGCGCCGCCGCGCAGGAGCGGATCGACCCCTCGCGGGCTTGGATAGGGGAGCGCGGCGCGCTAGGATCGGCCTTTTCCCAAGCGCCCAAGAGAGTCTCTGCGAGCCCTTCCGGATCGCCGACCCCCTGCGGCGATTCCGTCGCACTCACGCGCTGCCGCAGCCCTGCACAGCGCCCGAAGTGCACCCCGCGCGGCCCCTGAAGGACACCGGTCCATGAGCCTCGAGCTGAGAGAAGGTCTCACCTTCGACGATGTGCTGCTCGTTCCGCAGCACTCCGATCTCGTGCCTACCGAGGTCGATCTCGCCACGCGCTTCTCGCGCAACGTGTCGTTGAACCTCCCGCTGGCTTCGGCTGCGATGGACACCGTCACGGAGTGGGGACTCGCCGTCGCGCTCGCACGCGAAGGCGGAATCGGCGTGATCCACCGTAACTTCTCGGTGGAAGGCCAGATCCAAGAGGTGGACAAGGTCAAGCGCTCCGCCAACGGCGTGATCCTCGATCCGGTGACGTTGCCGCCGACCGCGACGGTCGGTGAAGCACGCTCGCTGATGCAGACGCATCACATCTCCGGTGTGCCGATTCTCGAAGGCGAAATCGTCGTCGGCATCCTTACCTCACGCGACTGTCGCTTCCAGACGGGCGACTCGACGCCGGTCGGGGAGATCATGACGAGTGAGAAGCTCGTCACCGCGCCGCCCGGAACGGGCCTCGAGCAAGCTCGCGAGCTGCTCTATCGGCACAAGGTCGAGAAGCTGATCATCGTCGACGATGCGCGCCGCTTGCGCGGTTTGATCACGATGAAAGACATCAAGATGCTCGAGCTGTTCCCGAAGGCGGCGACCGATGATCGCGGACGCTTGCGCGTCGGGGCCGCGATCGGCGTCAAGGACTTCGAGCGGGCCGAAGGCCTCGTGGAAGCCGGCGTCGACGTCCTCGTTGTCGATACCGCCCACGGGCACAGCACAAACGTGATGGACACCGTCCGCGAGTTGAAGAAGCGGCTCGACGTCGACGTGGTGGCCGGCAATGTTGCGACCGCGGCAGCGGCCAAGGCGCTGGTCGATGCCGGCGTCGACGGCGTGAAGGTCGGCATCGGCCCGGGTTCCATCTGCACGACTCGCATCGTCGCCGGCGTGGGTGTCCCGCAGCTGACGGCCGTGATGGACGTCGTCGAGGCGGTCAAGTCGTCCGGCGTGCCGGTCATTGCGGACGGCGGCATTCGCTACTCCGGCGACATCGCGAAAGCCATCGCGGCCGGCGCGTCGTGCGTGATGCTCGGAAGCCTCTTCGCCGGCCTCGAAGAGAGTCCCGGCGAGACCTTCCTCTTCAAAGGGCGCTCGTTCAAAGCCGTGCGCGGGATGGGTTCGCTCGGCGCGATGCAGAAGGGTTCCAAGGAACGCTACCGCCAGGGCAACGTGCAAGAGGTGCACAAGCTCGTGCCGGAAGGCATCGAAGGCATGGTCCCGTACAAGGGCCGACTCTCTCACTTCGTCCACCAACTCGTGGGCGGCGTCAGGTCAGGCATGGGCTACACCGGTGCGCGCGACATCTCCAGCTTCTGGGAACGCGCCGTCTTCTGCCGCATCACCGCGGCGGGGATCAAGGAGAGCCACCCGCACGACGTCAGCATCACGAAGGAATCTCCCAACTACTTTCACTCCGAATGAGTCAGGCCCCCCGCGGTGTCCTCGTCGTCGACCTGGGCACTCAATACACGCAGCTCATCGCTCGCCGCCTCCGTGAGGCCGGCACGTGGTGCGAGATCACGATCCCGGAGCGCGCGCTCGAGACGGCGCAGCGCATGGATCTCGGAGGAGTGATCCTCTCGGGTGGTCCGAACTCCGTCTACGACGAAGGTTCGCCGCGTCCGCCGCGCGAGCTGCTCGAGCTCGACGTTCCAGTGCTCGGCATCTGCTACGGCATGCAGTGGATGTGCCAGGAACTCGGCGGCAGGGTCGTCGCGTCCGACGATCGCGAGTACGGCCGCACCTCGATCCGCATCCTCGAGTCCGAAGGGCTCTTCGACGGCATCGGCGGGCACACGGTCGTCTGGATGAGTCACGGCGACTCGGTCGTGGCGGTGCCGGAAGGCTTCGAGACCTACGCCAGCTCCGACAGCTGCGACTTCGCCGCGGTCGCCGATCCGAAACGCAAGTTGTGGGGCGTGCAGTACCACCCGGAAGTGACGCACTCCGTCCGCGGACGCGAGATGATCGACAACTTCCTCGTGAAGGTCTGCGAGCTGCCCTGCGACTGGAAGCCGGACTCGATCGTCGATCGCGAAGTCGCGCAGGTGCTCGAGATCGTCGGCGATACCGGCGAAGTCGTGCTCGGCCTCTCGGGCGGCGTCGATTCGTCCGTCGCGGCGCTGATCATCCACAAGGCGATCGGTACGCGTCAGCACTGCATCTTCGTCGACAACGGTTTGCTGCGTAAGGGCGAGCGCGAAGCGGTCGAGTCGGAGTTCCGCGAACACCTCGGCATGGACCTCACGACGGTCGACGCGGCGGATCGCTTCCTCTCGAAGCTCGCCGGCGTGACGGACCCTGAACAGAAGCGCAAGGTGATCGGCCACGAGTTCGTCGAGATCTTCCGCGAGGAAGCGACGCGCTTTCAGAACTCGAAGTTCCTCGGCCAAGGCACGCTGTACCCCGACGTGATCGAATCGGTCGCGGCGCACGGCGGCAGCACGGCCGTGATCAAGAGTCACCACAACGTCGGCGGTCTGCCGGACGACCTCGACATGGCGCTCGTCGAACCGCTGCGCGAGCTGTTCAAGGACGAGGTGCGCGCGATCGGTCGCTTCATGGGACTCGACGAACGCATCGTCGGTCGCCAACCGTTCCCCGGCCCGGGCCTCGCGGTGCGCATCGTCGGTGAGGTCACGCCCGAACGCGTGCGCCTGCTCCAAGAAGCCGACCACATCGTCACGACCGAGATCGAAGCCGCCGGCGAGCACAAAGACCTCTGGCAGTACTTCGCGGTGCTGCTGCCGGTCAAGTCGGTCGGCGTGATGGGGGATGCTCGAACCTACGAGAACGCCTGCGCCCTGCGCGTGGTCGAGTCCACGGACGGCATGACCGCCGACTGGGGAAACCTCTCCCACGAGCTGCTCGCCCGCATCTCGAATCGGATCATCAACGAGGTCCGCGGCATCAACCGCGTGGTGCTCGACATCAGCTCCAAGCCGCCTGCCACGATCGAGTGGGAGTGATCCCGGCCTCGACATCCCTCGAACACCGAGGTCCGCGCCCGCGGACCGACCTCAGACCCTCCTGGCGGCGAGATCCCCGAAACGGGACCGAATGCCGCGCGTAGGAGGGCGAGACAGCCACCTCGGCCCCGACCGGCTGGACCCTTCGGTCTCGAATTCCGCGGCGGGTCGCTATCATTCGGCGCAGAACACCGCCACCCAACCCACCAAGAAGACCCCAGCTCACGACGACGATGATTCGCCAACGCACCAAGTTCGCCGCCTCCGCACTCGCCCTGCCCCTCCTCGTGGCCTTCGGAGCGCGCGGCGAGAAACTCGCCTTCGCCCCCGAGGACGGAACGAGCCTCGACAAGGAACTCTCGATGGAGGTCAGCCTCTACGTCGAGGACCTCAGCATGATCGTCGACGGCCAAGACATGGGCGGCATGATGATGGGAGAGCTCGATGAAGCTCTCTCGTTCAACGTCCTGATCGGCGTGACGGACGAGTTCGTCAAGTCGGCCAACGGCAAGCCCCTCGAGCTGCTGCGCACGTACAACGAACTCTCCGCTGAAGGCGGCACCGAGTCCGAGCGCGAGTCGGCCGACGGCTTCGACGAGCTTGAAGACTCCACGGTCAGCTTCAAGTGGAACGAGGAAGAAGGCGAGTACGTCAAGAGCTTCCACGAGTCCGAGGGCGAAGAAGAGCTCCTCGAGAATCTCGAGGTCGACATGGAACTGCTCGCGCTGCTCCCCGACGGTGAAGTCTCCGAAGGCGACACCTGGGAGATGGACGGCTCCAAGGCGCTCAGCCTCTTCGCTCCCGGCGGCTTCCCGTCCGGCGGCGGCGAAGGCGACGACGAGGTGATGGAGATCATCAGCCAGGAACTCGAGTCGCAGTTCGACGAAGCCTTCGAGGACTTTTCGATCGAGTGCACCTACAAGGGCATGCAGGAAGACGGCGAGAACTCCTACGGCGAGATCGCCTTCGAGTTCGAGGGGGAGGGCGCGATCGACCTCTCCGAGCTGCTGATGCAGATGATCGACCTGCAGGCCGAAGGCGCCGAGATCGAGATCGACGCGGACATCACCGCCGGCCTCGACCTGACCTTCAAGGGTTTGGGCACGCTCCTCTGGGATCCGAAGACCGGTCATCTGCACACCTACGAGATGTCCTGCGAGATGACCTTGCTCGCCGACGTCATGGCCGCAATCGACGTGATGGGCCAGTCGCAAGAGTTCGAAGCCAGCGCGGAACTCTCCGGCAGCGGCGCCTGGACGATGACGACCGGTTCGGGCGAGTAGTTAGGGCGCGAATCCCGGAATACCGTGCCGCGAATGTCGGACAAACGTACGCGGCACGGTATTCCGGGATTCGCGAGGCGCTACGAGCGTCGCAGCAGCGCTTTGCTGATCAGCGGACCGACCAGTCCGCCGACGAGCAGCACCGCGACGACGACGGCGCCGAAGCGCAGGAAGCCGGCGAAGCCGCGGGGCAGCACGCTCTGGAAGAAAAACAGCGCGCCGGCCCCGAAGAGCGCCATGCCGATCACCAGGATCCAGCCCTCGCGGAACAGTAGCCGCACGTCGCGATGCGCCGTGCGGTTGTTGTCATCCAGCGCCCAGCCGCGGGGCAGGGCTTCGCGCAGCTCGCGCGGTGAGGGCGGCCTGGTCCCGGGACCGACGGCGGAGACGTCGATCAGGTCCTCGATCGGAACGTGTTCGGTCGGCACCGGACTCAGCTCTCGAGGATCAAGCGCCTCAGAATCTCGCGCACCATCTGCGGGTTGGCTTTGCCGCCCGACGCCTGCATGACGGGGCCGATCAGCGCACCGAGAGCCTTCTCTTTGCCGTCCTTCACGTCCGCGATGATCGCGTCCTTGCCGTCGAGCGCGGCGCGGCACCACTCTTCGAGCCGGCCCGTGTCTTCGACTTGTTCGAGGCCCAGGCGTTCGACGACTGATTTGGCGGCGTCGCCCGTCTCGAGCATCGCGCGCATCACCTTGCGGCCCGCCGCAGAGTGAATCGTGCCTTCCGCGATCAGCGCGATCAGCTCGGCGAGGTCGTTCGGCTTCAGCGGCAATTCGTCGATGGTGGTCGCCGCGAAGTCCGCGTCACCCAGCGCGCGCAGGACTTCGTTGGAGATCCAGTTGGCGGCTTCTTTCGGGCGTCCCGAGATGCGCGCAGCGGCTTCGAAGAAGTCCGCGACGGCGCGATCACCAGTCAGCACTTCGGCGTCGTACTGCGAGAGTCCGAGCTCGCGCACGTAACGCGAACGACGCGCGGCGGGCAGCTCCGGCAGCATGTTGCGCTGCTGTTCGAGGAAGGACTCCGAGACCGTCAGCGGCGGCAGATCGGGTTCCGTGAAGTAGCGGTAGTCGTCCGCTGCTTCCTTCGAGCGCATCGAACGCGTGACGAGCTTGTCCGCGTCCCAGAGGCGCGTCTCTTGCACGGGGAAGCGCGACTCATCACCCGATTCATAGTCGACGATCTGCCGCAGGACCTCGTGTTCCAGCGCCGCGGCCACGTTGCGAAACGAATTCAGGTTCTTGACCTCGACCTTGGTCCGCCAACCCTCGCCGGCGGGATGCACCGAGACGTTCACGTCGCAGCGCAGCTCACCCTTCTCCATGTTCGCGTTGCTCGCGCCGGCGTAGATCAGGATCTCCTTGAGGGCCGTCAGGTACTCGAACGCGTCTTCCGGCGTGGTGACGTCCGCTTCGGTCACCGACTCGATCAACGGTGTTCCCGCGCGATTCAAGTCGACTAGCGTCGTCGTTCCGCGGTCGTGGATCGCCTTGCCGGCGTCTTCCTCGAGGTGGATGCGGTGCAAGCGGATGCGCTTGCCGCTCGGCAGGTCGATGCCGCCGCCGGTGCAGTACGGCCGGTCGAACTGCGAGATCTGGTAGTTCTTCGGGATGTCGCAGTAGAAGTAGTTCTTGCGGTCGAACTTCGACCACGGCGCGACGTCGGCTCCGATGGCGAGCGCGGCGCGCACACCCAGTGCGAGCGCGTCCTCGTTGAGCACGGGGAGGCTTCCGGGTTGTCCGGTGCAGACCGGGCAAGTGCGGCTGTTCGGCGGATTGCCGAAGCTGGTCTCGCACCCGCAGAACAGCTTGGTCCGCGTGCGCAGCTGCGCGTGAACTTCGAGTCCGCAGACGACTTGCCAGCGCGTGCCCGTCTTGCTCGAGACCCAGATGTCTCCGTCACGTTCGATCGTGGCGCTCATGCTCCGGCTCCTTGCAGCATGGGCGGCAGCGCCCGGTGGTGGTCGGTGGCGAGCTCGAAGGCCTGCGCGGCACGCAACACGCGCGCGTCTTCGCGAGCGGGCGCGACGAGCTGCAAACCGACCGGCAGTCCTTCGCTGGTGCCGCAGGGCACGCTGATCGCCGGCAGTCCCGCGAGGCTCGCGGGAACCGTCAAGAGGTCGGTCTGATACATCGCGATCGGATCCGCCGTCTTCTCGCCCAAGCGGAACGCCGTGCATGGACTCGTCGGACCGACGACCAGGTCGACGTCTTCGAAGGCTTGTTGGTAGTCGCCGAGGATCTTCGTGCGAGCACGCTGCGCGCGGCCGTACCACTCGTCTTGGTAGCCGGCGGAGAGCACGTAGGTCCCGAGCAAGACGCGCCGCTTGACCTCTTCGCCGAAGCCGGCTTCGCGCGTCGCGGCGAACATCTCTTGCAGCGTGCCGTGGGCTCCGGCGCGCTGGCCGAAGCTGACGCCGTCGTAGCGCGCCAGGTTGCTCGACGCTTCGGCCGTCGCGACGACGTAGTAGGTCGGGATCGCGAGTTCGGCGTGGGGGAGCTCGATCGGCACCAGCTCGCAACCGATGCGCTCGAGTTCCTTCAGCGCGGCTTCGACGCACTTGCGTACGCCGGCATCGAGTTCCGGCGGGAAGCACTGCTTCGGAACGCCGATGCGGAAGCCGGCGAGGCGGCTGGGATCGGCCGGTTGAACGGCTTCGTAGGGCGGCAGCGGCAAGCAGGTCGAGTCGCGGTCGCAAGCGCCCGAGATGACTTCGAGCGTGCGCGCCACATCGCGCACGGTGCGCGCGAAAGGGCTGACCGCGTCGAGGCTGGATCCGAAGGCGATCAAGCCGTAGCGCGACACGCGTCCGTAGGTCGGCTTCAAGCCGAGGAGGCCGCACAGCGCCGCGGGTTGCCGCACCGAGCCGCCGGTGTCCGATCCGAGCGCGACGGGGACCATGCCGGCGGCGACGGCGACCGCGCTGCCGCCCGAAGAGCCGCCGGGCGTGCGGGTCTCGTCCCACGGGTTGTGCGCCTCGCCGTGCGCGGAGTTCTCGGTGGAGGATCCCATCGCGAACTCGTCCATGTTCGTCGAGCCGACGATCACGGCATCCGCGTCGATCAAGCGCCGGACGACCGTCGCGTCGTACGGCGGCCGGTAGTTCGCGAGCAGCTTGCTGGAGCAGTCGGCGACCGCGCCTTTCCAGCAGAGGTTCGCCTTGATCGCGACCGGTACGCCGAAGAGCGGCCCGAGCGGTTCGCCGGCGTCGCGCTTGGCGTCGAGTTCAGCGGCGCGGACGTGGGCCCGTTCGTCTTCGACGCGCGTGAACGCGCCGAGTCGGTCGTTGTGTTCCGCGATGCGCGCGAGGCACTCCTCGACGACGGCTTTCACGCTGCCTTCACCGGCGGCGAGAGAGTCGCGCAAGGCGACCGCATCCGGCTGACCTCCGAATGAGACGCTCACGAGTCACCCCCGATGGTCTTGGGCACGCTGTAGAAGTCCTCGATGCGCTCGGGCGCGTTCGCGAGCGCTTCGTCTTGCGACAAGCTCTCGCGCGGTTCGTCGGCGCGGAACACATCGCGCAGGCCGAAGGCGCCGGTCGTCGGTTCGACGCCCTCGAGGTCGACCTCGGAGAGCGTTCGGAAGTGTTCGAGAATGCGCGCAAACTGCGGGGCGAGGTGGGCGGCTTCGTCAGCGGTGATCGATAGCCTTGCGAGCTCTGCGGTGCGGCGCACCAGCTCCTCGTCGGATGATGCCATGAGGTCTCCAGGGGGATCGCGAGCGAGGATTCTACGGCGTGCCGAGGGCGGAAGGAACGCGCCTGCCGCGGGAGGTGGCGGGTCCGAGGCGAGGATGTCGGATTCACTTGGGGTCGCCGCTCTTGCCCCGCTTCGAGCGGCGGTCTAGGGTGAGCCGCGATGCTCACGCCCGCACTGCTCTCCGCCCCTGAAGGCGGCTTCGCGAATCCGGACTGGTCGGCGATCGGTCTCGTGCTGGCGATCGTCGGATCGTTTCTGCTCGCGAACTCGATCCTGTTTAGGCACCCGCGTCAGCTGGTGCGCGAGCGCCTCGGCATCAAGCGCGAAGGCCTGCGCACGATCCGCGAGTACATCTTCCACCGCGTGCAGGTGAACCTGGGCTTCGGATTCTTGCTCGCAGGCTTCGGCCTGCAGCTCTACGGCCACTCCTTCCCGCTCCCGGCGGACGCCGAACCGAACTTCCCGATCGTCTGGATCGGATTGGTCGTCGTACTCGCCGTCGTGCTGCTCTCGGTCAGCTGGTGGTGGTCGCTGTTCGCGTTCCGCCAGTACATGCGCGAGCACTTCCGGACGCACCCCGTCGACTTCGAAGCGAACTTGAAGCTCGCACGCGAAGTGGGGGAACTCTTCGGCTTGGCGTCGCTCGAAGACGACACGGTGCAAGCCTATCTCGTGCGCCTGCGCCGCGAGATCGGCGGGACGCAGCCGCCGCTGCGCGAAGAGTCCTCGTCCGAGCAGCTCGACGCCGACGACCTCGAAGAGGGTCTGGCGTAACTCCGCACGTCGCCTGAGAGTGACGCCGTTTTCGGCGCGAACCGATCGGGCCGTAGGATGGTCTTCCCCATGTGGAAGCTGAACTGATCGACGCGCTGCTCGACGCGCTGTATCCGCCGCGCTGCAGCTTGTGCGGCGCCGCCAACTGCGCGGAGCATCGCCTCGACGAACATGATCCGCATCCGCGCTGCGGTCGCTGCGCGGCGTGCCTGCCGCAAGTCCTGCCGGATGGCGCGGTCTGTTCCGCGTGTCGCCTGAAGCCCCCCGGATTCCGCGGTGCGGTGTGCCTCGGTGACTACGGCGATCCCGCGCTGCGCGCCTGGGTGCTCGCGCTGAAGCACGGCGGAAGACGCGATCTGGCGGACCCGCTTGGACGCGCGCTGGGTCGGCGTCTGCTCGAGCGCGGCGTCGAAACCGGAACGCCCGTAGTGCCGGTCCCGCTCGCTTGGTTGCGACGGCACGAGCGCGGGCACGATCAAGCGCTCGGCTTGGCGCGCGGCGTGGCTGCCGTGCTGGAGTCGGAACTCCTTCGCGCTCTGCGCCGGCGGCGCTGGACCGCGCCGCAAGGTTCGCCGACCGCGCCGTCGCGTCGTGCGAACGTGAATGGCGCCTTCGCAACTCGTCGCTCGGTAGCGCGCTTGCGCGGCCGCGAGGTGTTGATCATCGACGATGTCGCGACCAGCGGAGCGACGCTCGCGGAGTGCATCCGCGAGCTGCGCCGTGCGGGCGTGAGTCAGGTGCGTCCGGCTTTCGTCGCACGCGCGGCGCGACGTCCGGAGAGCTGATCGCGACCTCGAAGGAGTGCGACTAGAGCACCGCGTCGCCGGCAGTCTCGGTCATCGCGCGGTACATCTCGGACAACTGCCGCGCCATGGGGCCCGGCGCGCCGTCGCCGATCGTGCGCCCGTCGATGCGCGTCACCGACGCGAGCTCGCCCATCGTGCCGGAACAGAAGACTTCGTCGGCGCGGTAGAAGTCGTAGAGCGTCAAGGCGCATTCCTCGAACGGAATCTCATGATCCTCGCAGAGCTCGAGCACCGTGGCGCGCGTCACGCCTTCGGGGCACGCGACCGCCCGCGGCGTCTGCACGACGCCGCGGTGCACGCAGAAGAGGTGCGTCGCGTTCGTCTCGGCCACGAAGCCTTGCGCATCGAGCATCAGCGCGTCGTCCGCACCCGACGCGTTCGCCTCGATCTTCGCCATGATCGACGGCAAGAGGTTGTTGTGGTGGATGCGCGGATCGAGGCTGTCGGGCGTGAAGCGCCGCACCGAGCTCGTGATCAGCGTGAGCCCGCGTCGGTCGTAGACGGGCGGCTTGTGCTCGGCGAGGACGATCAGAGTCGGACCCGCTTGGTTCAGCCGCGGATCCATGCCCGACGTGATCTTGGTGCCGCGGCTGAGCGTCAGCCGAATGTGCACGCCGTCCGTCATGCCGTTCGCGACCAAGGTCCTCTTGATCTCGGCGATCATCTCGTCGATCGGCGGCACGCTCTGGAAGGCGAGCGCGAGCGCGGAGTGCCGCAGCCGTTCGAGGTGTTCGCGCAGACGGAAGATCGTGCCGCGGTAGAGCCGCAGTCCTTCCCAGACGCCGTCGCCACCTTGCACGAGCGAGTCGAACGGACTGACGCCGGCCTTGTCGCGATGGATCAGCCGGCCGCCGATGTTCACGAGGAGATCGGCGTTGCGTTCGTCAAAGGTCTGCAGCATGAGCGTGGATGCGGTGGGGGGCGAGTCGAGCGTGAAGCGCTTCACACTCGACGGCGAGTGACTCCAAGTGCGTCTGCAAGTCGACACGTTGCGTGCGCGGCGGACCGAAGCCCGTGGTCTGTTCGACCGCGGCGTACCAGTGCGCAGCCCAGACACCGTCAGTCTCGCGAGGGCCGGCGGGCCACTCCAGCATCGCTTCATCGAACTCGAGGCCGACTCGTTCGCAGAGCCGGCTGAGCACAGCGCGCGGATCGGCGAGCAGCTCTTGTGAGTCGATCACGGGGGGCGTGACACCCGTCTCGAGTCGTGCGCGCTCGAACAACTCCACTTGTTGGGGCAGTCCGGTGTCGGCGAGGCCTGGATCGGGCCACTTCGCGTGCAGCGAGGCCAGCACCGCGCGCGGTTCGCGGATCAGGAAGACGTGGGTCAGCTCGGCGAGCCAGTCGCGCTCGATCTGCGGCAGCAAGTGGTGGGCCATGTGCTTCTGGTAGAAGCACCGCACTCCCGGTTCCAACGAACCTCGGAGGCGATCCGCGACCCGCCGCCAGTCGGTTTCGCCGGCCGCGATCACTTCCTCGCGCATCGGATGGTCGAGCCCGGTCTCCGCCAGGTAGTGCGCGTAGAGCGGTTCATCGACGACGACGGTGCCCGCGCGGTTCTCGAAGGACCGCATCAGCGCCGTCGAGAGATTGCGCGGGCCGGACCAGACAGCGAGGCGCAGCGGCGGCGCGGGATGGTGAGGCGGCATGGATGCGCAGCGTATCATCCGGAGACCGTCGTCTCTGCGCCGTGCGGGGGGGGGCGGGGCCAATCCAGACGGAAGCCGTTCGGTTCTGAAACCCTCGGTTGCCCTCCGCGTACACTGGGCGACCGACTCCGGAGTCCCCCAGCTAACTCATGAAGCGTTCCCTGCTGATCGTCCTCGGCCTCGCCGTGTGCGCCCTTCTCGTCGCCGGCCTTTGGTTCGCGAGCCAAGGCAACTCCGCTTCCGCCGCCGACGATGTCGTGCTGCTCGGGCCGGGCACGGACGACACCGTCGATGACGACGACCGCGGTGCGCTCGACGCGCCGCGACTCGAACCGCGGAACTCGCTCGCCGATGTGGGCACGCGCGACGAAGTCGAAGTCGAAGCAGACGACGGCCCGGAGGAAGTCGACCCGCGCAGCGCTGTACCGGCCGATGTGATCTGGATCGAAGGGCGCGTCGTCGAACCCGACGGCCTGCCGGCCGGCGACCAGCTCTACGTCTCGGCGAAGGGCAAGTCCTTCGACCGCAAGACGCGGCGCAGGTCGCACGAAGTGAAGGTCAAGCCGGACGGGACCTTTCGCGTGGCGCTCGCCGACGGCACACGCCTCGGCTGGTTGAACGTGCGCTCGCGCTTCGCCTACCTGGAAGAGAGCTACAAGGTCAAGCCGCGCAGCCTGGACGAGGAGATCGTGCTCGAACCGGTTCTGGGCGGCGTGTTGCGCGGTGAGATCGTTGCGCCGCCGCAGCTGGCGTGGGCCGACGATCCGCTGCAAGGCGGGCGCGCCGAGCTGATGATCTGGGGCAGCGGTCGGAACACGACGCAGTACGAGGATCTGAACGGCAAGCAGAGCTTCGAGTTCCTCGCGATGCCTCCGGGCGGCATTGACCCCAACTCGCTCAGCGTGCGCAGTGACTACCTGCAGCGCGGAACTCCCGATGGCGAAGTCGAGATCAAGCCCGGCGAAGTCACCACCGTCTCGATCGAGATGGAAGCCGGCGCGCGCATCTACGGCAAGCTCGTTGACGACAAGGGCAAGCCCGTTCCGGACCCCAAGGTCGAGCTCGCCGTGACGATCGACGGCAACGAGTGGGGAGCCTGGATGGACCGCCAGAAGCTGACCGCCGAAGACTTCGACGTCGAAGGCAACTTCGCCTTCTTCGGCGTGCGGCCCGGCAAGATCACCTTGACGGCTTCCGCGACGGGTTACCGCGAGTCGAAGATGGAACTCGGCGAGCTGAGCGACGGCGACCAGCGCAAGGGAATCACCTTGGTCGTCGATCAAGGTCGCTCGATCTCCGGCAAGGTGCGCTGGCCCGACGGTCGCCCCGCGGTCGGCGCGCTGATCAAGCTCGAACAAGAGTCTGACTCCGACGCGCGGGCCATGTGGGAAGCGATCCCCTCGGTCAAGACCGACGACGACGGTGCGTTCGAGATCACAGGACTGACGGTCGATGGCACCTGCCGCGTCGTCGCCTCGCTCCGGCCCGCCGGCGAGCTGCGCGGCGAGAAAGACGACGCCAAGTCCGAAAAGGGCTCGCGAGCTCGCCGCAAGCCGCGGCCGCATGCCTGGCGTGCGCGCGTCGACGGCGTGCATCCCGGCAGAGACGACCTGATCCTGACGCTCGACTCGGGAGCCTCGATCACCGGCCGAGTCGTGAATGACATCGGCGAAGCTGTCACGCGCTTCCACGTCACGGCGACGCCGATGGACCGCGAGATGTCGCGCATCGACTGGGAGACGCGCACCGGCACGACCGTTCTCGCCGGCGACGGCAGCTTCAAGCTCGAGGGCATCCAGGAGGGCAAGTGGAACCTCTTCGCCGCTGCCGACGGACACGTGCGCTCGGAAGAACAGCCGTTCGAGATCCCGCACGACGGCGGCGAGATGGTCGTCGTCTGTCCGCGGGCTGCCGAAGTCATCGGCGTCGTGCGCAACCCTTCCGGTGAACTGATCACCGGAGCGACGGTTCAGGCGAAGCTCATCGTGCGCGGTCTCGACGGCGAGATCAGCGAGACGAAGTGGTCGGGCAACGACAAGACCAACTCGAAGGGAGAGTTCAAGCTCGAGAACTTGCAATACGGCTCGATCGAGTTGACCGCCTCGGCGGACGGCTTCGCATCGAACGGGCCGCTCGAAATCCAGCTCGCAGCCGGACAAGTGCTTGAGGATGTTGCGCTGCGCTTGCGTGTGGGCGCTCGCCTGCGCGTCGAGCTGCATCCTGCCGTCGGCGATGTCGACGGTCGCGAAGTCACTGTGAACGAGATCAACGGTGACTACTGGGAGCAACACGAGACCGATTCCGGCGGTGTGGTCGTGGTCGACGGCTTGAACTCCGGTGAGTACTCCGTGACGCTCCAAGCCTCCGACGACATCTCGAACGGTCCGTGGGAACTGCGCAGCGCGAACGAGATCACCGAGACGGTCACGCTGAACTCATCGGGAACGGGGCGCGTCGTCATCGGCACGCCGCCCGCGAACCCGGTGCTCGTGACAGGACGCGTGACCCGCGGCGGAGCGGCGATGGCGGACGCGATCGTCTCCTGTCAGCCGATCGGTGGGCAAGACGCGAGGAATCGCGCCGTGCAGACCGGCCCCGACGGCGCGTACGAAGTCAGTCTCGACGTCGCCGGCAAGTACAGTATCTCGGTCAGCGACAGCCGGGGCCAGGGCTCGATCGACTTCCAGCGCGACGTCCCGGAAGGCGAAGCAGTGCGCTTCGACTTCGATCTGCCGACCATGTCGGTCTCGGGCTTGATTACCGGCCCGGACGGCACCGCTGTTTCCGGTGTTCGCGTCACACTTCTACGCGTGTACGCTGAAGGGGATCCTGACGGTACGGTCTATCGCACGAGCAGCGAAGAGACGGATGGCGAGGGTCGTTACACCTTCAACACGCTGCAGGCAGGGACGTACAACTTGCGCGCCGGCGCCGAGAACAGCTGGCGCAGGCGGCGCAGTCGCGCGCGCTTCGCGCAAGGCGTGATTCCCGGCATCAAGGTCGAAGAAGGCAAGTCCCTGACCGGGATGGACCTCCAGCTCGAGAAGCCCGGAACGATCGTCGGCATCGTCTACGGTCCCAATGGTTCGCCCATCGAGAACGCCTGGGTGCAAGCGACAGACGAGTCCGGCGTGGAACTCGAAGGTGGTGCGGTAGGCACGACCGACGAGAATGGTCGCTTTCGCCTGACGGGGGTTCCGCCCGGCACGGTCCAGCTGAATGCGCGCGAGAGCCAGTACAGCAGCGAGGCCACGCCGGTGAAGGTCTACGCCGATCAGGAAACCGAGACCGAACTGCGCTTGCGCAACTCGTAAGCATAGTACGACGGATTCCTCTCGCCAGTTGAGCGATCCGGGTGCGCAGGCACGCGATCCGGGGCTATCCTCTGCCCACTATGAGCAGCCTGTTGATTCAGCCCTTCGGCGGTCTGGCGGGGGATATGTTCCTCGCCGCACTCCTCGACCTCGAAGACTCGCGCTTCACGCTCGAGCACCTGCGCTCGTTCTGCGAAGAACTCCTGCCGGGTGAGTTTCGACTCGATCTCGAACGCACCTCGCGTCGCTCGATCGGTGCAACGCGCTTGATCGTCGAGACGCCGGAGACGAATCATCCGCCGCACCGGCACCTCTCGGATCTCTTGGCGCTGGCCCACGGTGCGCGCCTCAGCGAGCGCGGTGTTCAGCGCGTCGAGTCCGCGCTCCGTGCCATCGGCGAAGCTGAAGCTCGCGTCCACGGCGTGCCCGTCGAACAAGTGCACTTCCACGAGGTCGGCGCGGTCGACACGATCATCGATGTCTGCGGCGCGGCCTTCGCACTGGACTGCCTGGGCGTCGATGAGATCTTCGCCACCGCACCCTTCGTCGGCGGCGGCACCGTCGACTGCGCGCACGGCACGATGCCCGTGCCGGTACCGGCGGTCGTCGAGATCATGGGCACCCGCGCGATGTTGCGTGGATCGGACGGCGGGGAACGACTGACGCCCACGGGGGCCGCGATCCTCGCGAGCTGGACCTCCGAAGCACCCGCCGAACAGTTCTTCAGCGCGTCGGCCACGGGCTACGGCGCCGGCGCCAAGGACCCGCAAGTCGGCAGGCCGAACCTGACTTCGGTCGCGTTGGGCGAGGCCGCCGGTGCGGACCGGACGGAACCTTTGATCGAGCTCGCGGTCAATCTCGACGACGCGACGGGCGAAGAGCTCGGCCTGCTCCTCGAAGGCCTGCGCGAAGCCGGCGCGCTCGACGTTTGGTGCACCCCGATCCAGATGAAGAAGGGGCGACCCGGTCAGCTGATCGGCATGTTGGCCCCCGCGTCGTGCGAGCGCGCGTTGGCGCGCGTCGTCTTCGGACGCTCACCGAGCCTCGGCTTGCGTTCGTTTCCGGTGCAACGCATCGAATGCGGTCGCGAGTTCTTCTCCGTCGAAGTCGCCGGTCGCACCGTTCGCATCAAGTGTCGCGTGCGGCCCGCGGATTGCCCCGAAGGAGCCGGATTCGACCTCTCGCCCGAGTACGAGGATCTCGCTGCGATCGCGCGCGAAACCGGACAGAGCTTGCGCGAGCTGGAAGCCCTAGCGCTGCGTGCGGCGCGCGATCAGCGTTCCGCGTAGCAGCTCACGACGCGGTCCATGCGCGCCGCGAACGAACACTCGAGCTCTATGCGAGCTCGAGCGTTCTTCGCCAACTGCGCGCGCAGCTCCGGATCGCTGCTGAGGCGTGCGAGTCCGTGTTCGAGTTCGTCGACCGATCCGGGATCGCAGAGCAACGCGTCCACGCCGTCGCGCGCGAACTCCTGCATGCCCCCCGAGCGCGTCGCGAGCACGGGGACTTCCATCGCCAGCGCTTCGAGGACGACGTTCGGCAGGCCTTCGCGCAGGCTCGAGAGGCAGAAGATGTCGAAGGACTCGAAGAGCTCGACCGTGTCGGATCTGAAGCCGAGCAGTTCGATGCGATCTGCGCAGGGCGAAGCCGCGATGCGTTCGATGAGCCGATCGCGCAGGTCGCCTTCACCGGCGATCGCGAGCCCGAGGTCGTGGCCTTTCGCCACCAGGCGCTCGACCGCTTCGATCAACAGCTCGAAGCCCTTCTCTTCGGACAGGCGCCCGACGGCGCCGATCGTCAGACGTCCGTTCGCGGGCCGCACGGTGCGTCGCCGGAAAGTGTCGGTGTCGATCGCGTTCTCGATCAACGCGAGTCGTTCGCGGCGCACACCGAGCCCGAGGCAGCGGCGTTCGAGGTCGGCGGAGACCGCGAGCACCTGCGCGTAGCGCTTCAAGCACCAGCGATCGATCGCGTAGTAGATCGGCGTGCGCGAGGTGTGCTTCACCCAACCATGTACCGTCGTGACGAGCTGCATGCGGTGCACTCGCGCGATAAGCACGCCGTAGAGGTTCGACTTGTAGTCGTGCCCGTGCCAGACCGTGACGCCGCGCTGCTTGCAGAGCTTCGCGAGCTTGCGCAACGCGCGGGGATCGATCGGCAAGCTCTCGGGGATGCCGATCAACTCCGCGCCCGCGACGCGCGCGCGTTCTTCGATCACGCTGAAGCCCGGATCGCCGGGCGGGTGCAGGTAGACGACGACGGAGTCCCAACCGAGCCGCTCGAGTTGGCGCGGCGAGTTGAGGATCGTCTTCTCGGGACCGCCGCCGGTTCCGGTGACGATGCGCACGTGCAGGACGCAGCCCTTGTTCGTCACGCGCGTACTCCCGTGTGCTTGGCCACGAAGTCTTCGAAGCGGTGCGCTTTCGCGTCCCAGCACTCCTTGTCGAGTGCCTTGCGCGCCGCAGTCTGTTCCGCGGGCAACTGGGCACGCGCACGCGTCTCGGCGAGTTCTGCGAAGCGCTCTGCATCGGAAGTGATGTCGAGCGCCGCGGACCACTCGCGGTTCGCGGGCAAGTCGGAGCAGACGACGGGCAAGCCGGTCGCCAAGTATTCCTTCAGCTTGAGCGGTTGCATGGCGCGCGTCACCGGAAGGTCGGCGTAGGGCATGACGAGCACATCGGACAGCGCCGCGCGTCCCGGCAGCGCGTCGTAGGGCAGCGGTCCTTCGAAGGTGATCGCCGGATGCTCGGCGAGTCGTGGATCGGGATTGTCGATGGGGCCGACGAAGGCGACGTCGCAGCGCTCGGCCAGCGCGAGGCAGAGTGCGGTGTCAAGTCGACGATCGATGACGCCCCAGAACAGCGTGCTCGGTCGCGTCGGTGCGACTGGCGGCGTACGGCGCACCACGCTCGACCAGTGCCCGAGCTCGATGCCGTGCGTCAGCAAGTCCGCGTCGTGCCCGAACTCGGCCATGCGATTCACCAAGTGCTCGCTGACCGTGAGGACGCCGGTGACGTGGCGCAGGAACTCGACTTCGAGCTGTGCGAGCGCCGGGCCGTCGAGGCCGGGCCACTGCGAGAGGTCGTCGACGCAGTAGTACAGCCAAGTCAGGTCGGGCCGCGTCGCTGCGAGGTCCGCGGGAATCGGCGCGGTTGCGAAGACTGCTGTCGGAGGATGCGCGGGCTCGAGCACGTCGCGCAGTCCACGCGCGAGCAGCGCCGCGTTCGCGCGACGTTCCAGTCTCAAGCCGAAGCCCGGCCAGTGAATCGGTGAGTGCACGGTCAATCCGGTGGGCGGCGGCATCTCCGCTGCGGGGTGTGCAGCGTCTATCCCGAACCACTCGCGCAGCTTGCCCGCGGCGCGCGCGAGGTCGCGGGCGGAGAGGCTCGGACGGCGCGTGCCGATCGTGTTGACCCAGTCGATGCGCCAGCGCGGAACGAGACAGCGCGCGATGTGTTGCGCGCTCGACGGGTGCCGGCCGAAGTCGTCGGAGAAGACGACGAGGCGCGGAGGAAGCTCGAGCGAACTCGTGGCTCGGTTCGCCGCATCGCCGGTCATCGTCCGCCTCCGGCGCGGTAGTCGGCGATGCCGCGATCGAGGCGCGCGAGTCCTTCGCGCAAGCTCTCGGCCGGCAGTCCGCATCCGACGCGCAAGTGACCCCGTGCACCGAAGAACTCGCCGGGGACGACGTCGACTCCGTGCTTCGCTTGCAAGTGCTGCACGAGCGCGCGCGTGTCATCGACGCCGATGACGCGGGGGAAGGCGATCAAGCCGTGACGCGGCACGTAGCTCTCGATCGCGGCAGAGTCGTGCAACCAACGATTCCAGATGGGACGGCTCTCTTGTTCGATGCGGCGCAGCGGTTGGAGCAGTCGCGGAAGTTCGTTCAGCGCGCGAACGCCGGCGCGCAAGCAAGGCGTCGCGGGATCGACGGTGAGCAGGAACAGCGAGTCGAGCACTGCGTCGGCTTGATCCGCGAGCCCTTCGCCGAGCAGAATCCAGCCGATGCGCAGCGCGCCGAGGCCGTAGCCCTTCGTCAAGCTGCCGATCGACACCGCGTTCGGTGCGAGCGCGAAAGCGTGCACGCGTTCGTCGGGCGGCAAGAACTCCTGGTAGACCTCGTCGGAGATCAACACGCCGCCGGCGCGCGCGGCTTCCGCAGCGAGTTCGGCGATGTCGCCCGCGGACTGCGCGAGTCCGGACGGGTTGTGCGGGTTCGAGATGAAGAGGTGGCCGGGTGCCGATCCTTCGAGCGCAGCGCGCACGCGAGCGGGGGAGAGTCGCCAGTCGTCCGCGGCGTGACGCGCGACGCCGACCGACTCGGCGCCGAAGCGCGGGGCGAGGGCTCGGAGCGGTTCGTAGCAGGGCAGCTCGTGGGCGACGCGTGAGCCGGGCGTGAACCAGCGCGTGGCGCAGACGGCCATCGCGGTGCTGGTTCCGGCGGTCACGATCACGCGATCCGCGCTGGTCGCGAACAGCTCGGCGAGGCGCGCGCGGAGGGCCGGCAGCGCTTCCGCCTGCTGGGGCGCGAGGTCCCAGGCGAGTCCGTCCAGGAAGGACGGATCGGGAGCCGGCATGCCGGACTGCGAGAGGCAGTAGGGCGAGCGGAACGACTCCCTTTGAGCCCAGAACATGTAGGGGAAGTGCAGAGGATCGGACATCGTGGGGGGCGGGCCGTCGAGCCGCGATTGTGTCGGTCCGGGCAGTGGAATGCACCCCCGAGAGTTCATAGGATCGCGACGGAAGCAGCCGGAGTCCCGCGTGGATCGCCGGACTTGCTTCGAAGCCATCGAGCACCGCACGCCGCCGGCGTGGGGAGCACCGGCGCCGCGCGCGCCGATCACACCGAGCGTCCCCGGCGCTCGACACAGTACCGAGTGCCGCCGGCGCTCAACACAGTACCGAGTGCCTCCGGCGCTTAACACAGTGGCGCAGCTTGCGCCTTCGAGAGGGATTCGACCATGACTCGGGAAGTCCGTTTCCAACGCACCTCCGCCGCGCTCCTCGGGCTGTTCGTCACGGCCCTTGCAGGCAGTGCTTCCGCGAGCAGCCCAACGGCGCTCAACACCCCGGCAGGACCGACGGCTGCGCCCACGTCCTCCCTTGCACAGGACGCTCTGCGCTACGTGCAATCGGGCAGCAAGGGCTCGAAGATCCGCAACGTCCCTGACCCCGCGGGCTTGCTCGTCACGGACCTCCCCAGCGGCACGCCGCTCGCCGTGTACGACGAGAAGACGGGTTACCTGCACGTCTCCGCCCCCGGCGGTTATCGCATCTGGGTCTACGGCAGCCTGCTCGCCGAGAGCGGACGCCCCGGTTGGCTCGAGCTGACCGGAAACCAAGTGAACATGCGTCCGGAACCGCGCACGCAGAACTCCTTCCCGATCGGTCAGCTGCACAAAGGCGATCGCGTGCGCATCATCCGGCGCGCCGACGCTTCGCTGCCGATGTCGGAAGATTGGGTCGAAGTCTGGTCGCCGTCCACGGCGAAGGCTTGGGTGGCCAAGTCCGAGACCAGCGCGTTGCCGGTCGGTGCCGACGGCGCGACGCTCTTCGGTATGGCCGCGACGGCTGCGGCGCAAGGCCGCGGCACGACGCAGCCCGCTGTGAAGTCGCCCGTCACCACTTCCGGCGGTGGTCAGGCTGCTGCGGGAACCGCGACCGCAAGCAAGGGCGAACTCTTCGCCGCGCTCGCGACCGCGCAGGGCCTGATGCGCGAGGCGATCGCTTCGGACGCGCCGAACTTCGCGAACGTGCGCGCGGCGTACGCCGAGGTCTACCTGCTGAACCCGGACCCGAACACGCGTCGAATCGTCGAGCGCGATCTCGACCAGATCAAGCTGCACGAAGAGCTGCTCGCGGAACGCGCGAAGCTGAACGAGCAGCGCAAGGCGCTCGATGCGGAACGCGAGCGTCAAGACCGCGTTCGTCGCGAAGCCGAGCTGCGCAAGGATCCCTTGTGGGGCCGCTTCGAGAGCCGCGGTTGGCTGACCAGCGAGTCCGTGAAGGGCGGCGGCAAGCGCTACATCGTGTCCTACGCCGGCGACCGCAAGCAGGTCATCGAGTGCTCTTCCGGTCGCTACAACCTCGAGCTCTTCGTCGGCTACGAGATCGGCGTCGAAGGCCTGCTCTCCGGCCGCAACGCCGCCACCGAACTGCCGACGGTCGATGCCCGCTCGATCGAGGTCATCTCGGGCCGCTACCGCCGCTAGAGTGAAGTACCGTGCCAGGTTCAGTTTTTCGATCTAGGCACCCGCGGTCACCGCGGGTGCCTAGATCGAAAAACTGAACCTGGCACGGTACTTCACTCCAAGGCCGCTACTCGATGAAGCTGTTCCAGTCCATCATGCAGTTCTTTCGTCGCCTGTTCGCGCTCGACGGCGGCGACTTTCTGTGCGATCGCTGCAAGTACAACCACCCGACGACGTGCAACCGGCCCGAGCGTCCGAACGCTCGGACTTGCCCGGACTACAAGCGCAAGTGAAGCGCGGTATCAGTCGGCCGGTGTGAGGCGGCGCGAACTGCGCTCGACGATGTCGGCGCGCAGTTGGGGGAGTTCGCCGGACGGGATCGCTTCGCGGATGCGCTGCATCAAGCGGTGGAAGAAGCGCAAGTTGTGCAGGGTGAGGAGCATGCCGCCCAGCATCTCCTGCGTCACGCTGAGGTGTCGTAAGGTGCCGCGTGAGAACTGCGTGCAGCACGGGCAATCGCAGGCGGGATCGAGCGGGCGCGTGTCTTCGGCGTAGCCCAGGTTGCGCAGGTTGCGGATGCCTTCCGAGGTGAACGCCATGTGATTGCGCGCGTGGCGTGTCGGGGTGACGCAATCGAACAAGTCGATGCCGCGCTCGATCGCGTCGAAGAAGTCGCGCGGCGTTCCGACGCCCATCAAGTAGCGCGGGCGGTCTTCGGGCAGGCGCGGCGCGGCGGCCGAGATGGCGACGTGCATCGCATCGCGGTCTTCGCCGACGCTGACGCCGCCGATCGCATAGCCGATCAAGTCGTGCTCGCAGACGGCGTCGACCGAAGCGGCGCGCAAGTCCTCGAAGGCGCCGCCTTGGACGATGCCGAACAGCGCTTGTCCGCGATCTTCGCCGCCGGCCTCGCGATGATGGCGCACGCCGCGCGCGAGCCAGCGGTGCGTGCGGTCGGTCGCCTCCGTGACGAGCTTGCGATCCGTCGGATCGGACGGGCAGTGGTCGAAAGCCATCTGCACGTCGGCGCCGAGCGCTTGTTGGATCTCGACGGCGCGCTCCGGCGAGAGGTCGATCATCGAGCCGTCAACGATCGACTTGAAGCGCACGCCTTGCTCGGTGACGCGACTGATGTCGCCCATCGAAAACACCTGATAACCCCCGGAATCGGTCAGGATCGGGCCATTCCAGCCCATCATCGCGTGCAGGCCGCCGAGCTTGCGCACGACTTCTTCGCCGGGGCGCAAGTGCAGGTGGTAGGTGTTCGCGAGCAGCATCTGGCTGCCGATCTCGCGCAGGTCGCGGGGCAACGCGCCCTTGACCGTGGCGCGCGTGCCGACCGGCATGAACGCCGGCGTGGAGACCGGGCCGTGCGGCGTCTCGAAGGTCGCGCGTCGCGCGGCCGTGACGGGACAGCGCGCGTTGATGGTGAAGGCGAAGCCGTTGCGGTTCATGCTCGGGGGGGGGGGGGGGGGGCGTGGCGATGGCGTGCAGCCGATCAATCGGCGAGTTCGCGTCCGGCGGACGAGAGGCTGCCGAGTTGCGCGAGCGGATAGTAGTGCGCGAGGATCTGCCGCGCGCTCATTCCGTCGGCGGCGAGCGCGTGCGAGCCGACTTGGCAGAGTCCGACGCCGTGGCCGCGGCCGACGCCTTCGAAGGTCACGCCTTCGGTGATCCGACGTCCCTCGGCCGGGCTGAGTTGGAGGATGACGCCGCTCTTGAGCACGCCCGCGTCGAGCAACCTACGGACTTCGTTCCACTCGACGGTGCGCGTGCCGAGCTCGCCGCGGCACTCGACGGCGAGCCAGCGTCCGAAGGCATCCATGCGCGCTACCTGCATGCCGAGCAGTCGACCGCCGATGCGCAGCTCGCGCGCCAGCTGATCGAGTCGTTCCGCGTCGAAGTGTGTGCGCCACGCGACCTTGCCGCGGGCTTCGCCTTGTCCGCGCTCGACCGCGCCGATCGCTCGGCAGGGCGCACACGGCACCGCGCCGGCGAAGATCACGCTCTCCGAGGGGAACACGTCTCCGAGCGTCGCCGTGTGTCCACCGCACGACGCGTGGAAGCGCGAGTCGTAGAGCGCGCCGGCGCGGCGCAAGACCAGTCCGTCCGTCGCTTCGACTGCGCGAGCGAGCTTCGCGGCGACCTTGATCTCTCCGGCGTTTGCGGGCAAGAAGATGCCGCGGTAAGCCTGGTCGCGCGTATCGTCCCACAGAAAGGGATCGAGCGGGCGACGCGTGAGGCTCTCGAGTGCGTAAGTGCGCGCGGCGATCGCCTGCGCTTCGAGTTCGGCCGGCTTCGCGGACCACAAGACGACTTCGCCGGCGACGACGCCTTCGACGTAGGCTTCGCGGGGAACCAGATTCGTGAGGCGCAAGCCACCGGCGGCGCGCACTTCGACGCGCAACTTGCCGCGATAACGGCGCTCGCCGAGGCGCAGTCCGCGCGCGGCGTCCTGCGGCTCGAACTCGAACGACTTCGCGCGTTCGCCGCTGGAAGAGCGCACGAACGCACCTTCCGCCTCGAGCCGCCGCTTGCCGCCGCGACAGTTCTCGATGAACACGCCGGGCTTGCCCTCGAAGGCACCGAGGCGCACGGGCAACACATCGGTGCGCACGAAGCTCGCATCGCGCGGTTGCACCGCAACGGCGCCCGGCAACGGCGGAATCTCCGCCGGTGCTTGGCACGCGGCGTACGACAAGGCGGCGATGATCGCCGCCGCGCGCAGCAGGTTACGGGAAGAGCGTGTCGTTCGATTCACCGACTTGATCCGGGTCGAGGTCCACGGCGATGCAACCGGAGCGCGTGATGCGTCTGCCGCGCGCCGTCTTCTGCAAGAATCCGCAGCGCAAGAGATGCGGTTCGAAGACATCTTCGATCGTGTCTTCCGATTCACCGATCGCCGCTGCGATCGTCTTCAAGCCGACCGGTTCGCCGCCGGCTTGCGCGAGACAGCGCAGCACGTTGCGGTCCATCTCTTCGAGACCGTGTTCGTCGATGCCCATGCGCTCGAGCGCGTTCGTCGCCAATCCCTCGTCGATCGCCTCGTGACCGCTGACCTGCGCCAAGTCGCGCGCGCGTCGTAAGAAGCGGTTCGCGATGCGCGGCGTGCCGCGGCAGCGTCCGGCGAGTCGTTCGGCCGCGGCTTCGTCCAGACCGATCTTCAACAGTCGCGCGGAGCGCGCGAGGATCCGGACCAAGTCCTCGGTGGGGTAGGGGGTGAGTCGTTCGAACAGACCGAAGCGACTGCGGAAGGGCGCCGACAAGAGTCCTTCGCGCGTCGTCGCGCCGACCAGGCTGAAGGGCTCGAGCTTGAGCGGCAGGATGCGCGCGTGCGGACCTTGGTCGAGGGTGATGTCGACTTGGAAGTCTTCCATCGCCGTGTAGAGGTACTCCTCGACGGCGGCCGGCACGCGGTGGATCTCGTCGATGAAGAAGACGTCGCCCGCCCTGAGCTGCGTCAGCAGCCCGACGAGGTCCCGCGGGCGCTCGAGGCCAGGACCCGTCGTCGTGTGCAGAGTGCTGCCCAGCTCGCGGGCCAGGATCCGAGCGAGGCTGGTCTTGCCGAGGCCGGGGGGGCCCGAGAGCAGCGTGTGGTCGAGACTCTCGCCTCGCGAGGTGGCGGCCTGGATCGCAATCGAGAGGTTTTCGACGGCGCGGCGCTGGCCGACGAAGTCACCGAGCGACTCCGGCCGTAGTGAGTGCTCGAGCTCGCGCTCGGGGGCTCCGCCCTCCTCGGGGGCGCCGGCGAGGGCGGTGGGGTCGAAGACGTGGTCGTGGGCGCTCATGGAGATCGTGAGCATAGTGCGCGAACGCGCCGGACCAAGCACGCGGGCGGATGCTCGCGGCCGGGCGGGCGAGTTCGGCGAGCGCGCCGCGGCGAGGGTGGTGTCCGAGCCCTCGGCTCGGGCGTGCGGGAGCGCACGTTTCAGGGGCCGGCAGCGCTCCGGATCGCTCCAAGAAGCCGTACGGGCGCTGTAAAGCGCCTCTCTCGGTGCCGGTGATTCGTCTCAAGTGACTGGACTCAAGCGACTTGCGTGGCAGTGGGGCCGTGAGGGCGAGACCCGGCACGGCGCTTGGTACAGGGGCCTCGTTCGCGATGCGAACACGTCGACATGATGCCCCCGACCCGACCCCAGATTCCCGCCTCGGTAGCGAATGCCGCCGATCGTTCTCCGCGTCTTCCGGGGGGGAGCCACGCGGAGGCCGCCAGGTGGGTCGGAGCGCCGTCCGCCGCACCTTCGGGTGCACGGCCGGCCAAGCCTGGTCGCGGGCATCGGTCGACGGTCTCCCTCGCTCCGCGGAAAGAGCGCACCGGCGCACGGACTCCTACGGTTACGGGAGGTGCCTCGACGGTTAGGTGTGAGCACCGCGGAATCCATCCGCGCACCCCTCTCCTGCTCCAGCCCACTCCCACTTCGGAACCCCTGAAGATCAGGATTTCGGCCTCCCTTGCTTCCCATCGAGGATCGCTCCCGGCATCCTGCGTGGGACCCCCAGCGTCGATCTCGACCCTCCTCCCGGGCGACCGACTCCCCCTGCACCGACCTCCGGCACCCCTCCCGGAGTCCGTCGGTGACCTTTGACACGAATCGCACGCGAACCATGAACAGACTCCCTCTGGCGTCCGGGCTCTTCACCGTCGTCGTCGCCTCCGTCGTCTCCTGCGGCGGCTCGAGTGGTTCCCCGTCGGGACCCGGCGCGAGTGCCGGCACGCAGATGCGCCTGACCGAGGTCTCCAACGGCTTCGGTCGCCTGCTGCCGCACACGACCTTGCGTGCGGGCTCGACGACTGAAGTCGTCGACCTGAACACGATCGACGACATCCTCGCGAACGTCACGACGACCAACCCTGTGTTGCCGACGCCGACCTTCGAGGCCACGGCGATCCTGCCGAGCGGTGAAGACGGAAATCACTTCATCAGCGCGAGCTTCACGCGTCCGCTCGACGTGCTGTCGATCCTCGACCCGAACCCCTCGGGTGGTGGATCGAACGGACTCGTCGGTTCGATCACGGTGGTCGCGACCGATCCGCTCAACGGTGCCGCCGTGCCCGTCACGGGTCGCGCCTTCATCAACGGCATGAGCTACGCCGGACCGCTGGTCGATGGTCAGTTCGAACTGCAGCCGTGGGTGGCTGCGGACGAAGACGGGAACTTGGTCGCCAACCCCGCGATCGACAACGACCTCAACGGCATCCCGGACGGCCTCGGCTTCCCCGGAACCGTGACCGACTTCGCCGGCGCGACCAAGCTCGTCGGCACGAACGTCTTCACCTTCATCGTCGACTCCGACGACAACCTTGCGACCTACGAGACCTTCCCGGTCGGCATGCAGATCCGCATCGACATGAACGAAGGTGTCGCGGCCGTCGGAGGACGTCGACTCGTCGACCGCGCGCTCGCGTGCACGACGGTCGGTCCCGACGTGATCCCGCCGCAGCCCCGCCGGACGCCCCCGCCGCAAAGCCTCTTCATCACCAGCCCCAGCGGCGGATCGGTCGGCATCGATCCGATGACGCCGATCGTGGTGGAGTTCACCGAGCCGGTCCAGCCGACGACGGTGGGCGAGTTCCCGCTCGGACGACCGCCGCAGCTGAGCCCCGCGCTCTCGGTGGCCTTCGGCCCCGACACGAGTCGCGTGGACGTGCCGTTCAACATCCTGCCGGTCAGCCCCTTCGACCTCTCGCGATTCGAGCTGCAGTTGGCGTTCAACCTGCCCGGCGACGGCCCGGCGGACGCGCCCTGCGGTGTCTTCAATCGGATCGACATCCTCGCTTCGGCGGCGCAATTCCAGGACCTGAGCGGCAACCTGAACTCGCTCAACGGCTCGGCCAGCTACACGACCGGCGAAGGTCCGGGTCTGGTCAACGCGCCGGTCACGCCGGACACGGTCTACGTCGCGCGCACCGGTGCCGAACCGGGCATCTCGGTGATCGACTTGAACGGCTTCGGCGGCGGTACCGGCAACCCGGTCTACGATCCGACCTTCCAGACCTTCCAGCGCGGCTGGACGTACTTTCCGCTCAACCCGAACGTGCTGCTGCAAGGCTCGACCGTCTTCCCGCCGCTCGGCCCGGGCTCGTGCACGGTCAACGGTGGCTCCTCCGGTGTCTTCACGCTGTCGAAGGACTCGGCATTGAACGACAAGCTCGTGCGCAGCCCGCTGCTCCTTTCGATCGGCGACATGGCGCTCGGTCAGTCGCTCGACACGACCTTCAACAACGGCCCGGCGCCCTACGGCTGTCAGTCCGGTACCGGCAACCTCTGCGCGCAAGACGGCTTCAAGAACATCGTCATCATCCTCGGTGGTCCGAACACGATCATCCCGCAGCCGTTGATCCCGAACAACGCTCAGATTCAGACGGTGACGGGCACGGCGAACATCGCGTCGTGGGCGCCCAGCCCGAACCCGCCGCCGCTGCTCTTCCCGCCGCTGTGTGCTTCGCCTTTCCTCGCCGGACAAGAGCCGACCTCCGTCGATTCGTTCAATGGTGGAGTGACGAATCAACTGTCATGGGGCGACGCGTTTGGTGATCCCCTGAACGGAATCCCTCCGTCGGGTCTGCTCTCTCCTGAACAGAACGGGTTCTTCTTCGGCCCCTCGCGCCCCTCGCAGACGCCCGCCGGCTGCGCGACGTACATGCTTCGTCAACAGGTCGGTCAGTACCTCTACATGATCGACCGCGGCGCGCGTGAAGTCGTGGTGTTCAACTCGAACCGCATGATCGTCGTGGACCGCATCCCGCTTCCGGACCCCACCGAGTTCGCGATGGGCACGAACCTCGACTTCCTGGCGGTCACGAACCAGTCGGTCGACACGGTGTCCTTCATCGACATCGACCCGGGCTCCTCGACCTTCCATCAAGTGATCATCCAGACGGTCGTGGGGGACGCGCCGCGCGGCATCGCGTGGGACAGCGCGAACGAGGACATCCTCGTCTGCAACGAGGGCGGCAACAGCATGTCGATCATCTCGGCGAACACCCTGCAGGTTCGCAAGACCGTCAGCTCGCAGCTGAACCAGCCCTTCGCGGTCGCGATCACGCCGCGCCAGATCGGCTTCGGCTTCCAGCGCTTCGTCTACTTCGCCTACGTGCTGAACCGCAACGGAACGCTCGCCGTCTTCGAGTCGGGTCCGAACAGCGTGAACGGTTGGGGCTACGACGACGTGATCGGCATCATGCCGTACACCTTCCAGAACCCGCAGACGATCCAGCCTGACCACCGGAGCTTGAACTCCGGCCTGTGGATCGCGCACGAGGGCAAGCTGGACCTGGTGACGGGTCAACCCGGATCCGCCGGTACTCCGGCTCTGACGCAGCTCGAGGTCACCTCCGGTGTCGTCGGACCGATCGCGCTCGGCGCGCAGTCGCTCTTGATCCCGAACTTCCGAGACATGGCGTACAGCGTGCGCGTGTCGCTCGGTCCGGAGACCCTCTCCGGCATCCCCGTCGACATCGCGTTCGACAACCTGCGGAACTTCTCGGGCCTCACGAATTACTACACCAACGACTTCAGCGCGGGCTTCCCGCAAGTCGTCAACGGCAAGTCCCTCGCGCGGACCGTCGGCAACGCCGTCCGGCCCAGCAACTTGCCCTCATACGTCTTTGTCGCCGTGCCCAACCCCCAACAAGGTTCCGAGGGCTTGGTGCACGTGATCGACGCCAGCGGCTACAGCCTGGTGGACACCAACCCCTTCTCTCCGGGGACGCAGTCCATCGAGGTGACCGGGGCTACCGTGCTGATGGATTACTTCCGCCAGTAAGACCGTGCTGCTGATCGAGAGCGCGCTCCCTCCGGACGCGCTCTTCACACGACGCTCTCCTCAAGCTCCTTCCAAGTAGCGAATCATGGCTCATCTCCGCCTACCCCTCATCGCTCTCGGTCTCTCCGCCGGCTTGTTCACAAGCTGCGGTGGAGGCGGGTCCTCGAGTCCCGGCAGCGGCGGTTCGTCCGTCGGCAACTCGTTGAACCTCGTCTCCGTCTCGAATGGTTTCGGAGAACTGCTGCCTTACCGCTCGCTGCGGATGGTGGACGGTGCGCCGACCAGTGAAGTCGTCTCGCTGCGCACGATGGATGAGATCCTCGCCAATGTGACGGCGGCGAACCCCATCTTCCCGCCGGCGCGCTTCGAGACGACGGCGGTCGTCCCCGGCGGCAACTCGGGCAACCACTACTTCGTGGCGAAGTTCGACCGCTCACTCAGCATCGACTCGATCCTCTCGGACTTGCCGTCCGATGACGGCATGCGCGGGACGATCACGGTCGTCGCGCTCGACCCCGCGACGGGAAACGCCGTGCAAGTCGCCGGACGCGGCTTCATCAACGGCATGACCTACGCCGGTTCGCCGGTGGGCACGCCGCAGCGCGTTCCGCTGCAAGAGTGGGTCGCGCGTGACAGCGGTGCCACCGTGGTGAACACCGCGATCGACAACGATCTCGACGGCATCCCGGACGGCCAAGGTTTTCCCGGCACCGACGGTGAGTACAGCGGCGCCGGATCGCTGCTCGGCGAGAACGTCTTCGTCTTCGTGGCGGACTCCGACGGCAAGCTCTCGACGCACGAGACCTTCCCCGCCGGCCGCGAGCTGCGCATGGTCATCTCGACCGAGGTCTACGCCAAGTCCGGCCAACAGCTTTCCGCTCAAGCCAAGGCTTGCTCCACGGTGGGCGCCGACGTGGTCGTTCCTGAAGGCAGCTTCTCGCCGCCCCCCCAGGCGCTGCTCCGCGTATTCCCCCGCGTCGTCGATCAGGACGGCATGGCGGACCCCGAGACCGAGATCGAGATCCAGTTCACCGAGCCGATTCAACCCTGGACGTTCGGCACCTTGCCTTCGCAGTCGGTGCCGGCCCTCTCGGCCGCCTTCTCCGTGCAGTTCGGCCCTGCCGCCGCACGCACGCAGGTGCCGTGCGCGGTGCGCCCCGCGAGTGCCTTCGACCTTGCCACCTACATCCTCACGCCGAGCTTCACCTTCCCCGGCGAAGGTCCGGAGTTCAGCGAGTGCGGCGTCTACAACCAGGTCGACTTCACGCTCTTCGGCAACCAGTTCCAGGACCTCTCGAGCAACCAGAACACGCGCGCCGGTTCGGCGACCTTCTTCGTCGGCGAAGGTCCGGGAATCGTCAACACGCCGGTCACGCCCGATGCCGTGTTCATCGGTCGCGGCGGCAGCGAACCCGGCCTCTCGGTCATCGATCTGAACGGCTTCGGCGGCGGCACGGGTAATCCCGCCTTCGACCCCTTCAACCCGATCATCGAAGGCAACTCGAACTACCCGAACAACCCGAACCTACGCTACCAAGGCGGCGCGCTCTCACCGCAGATTTCGGCCGGTACGTGCACGATCAACGGCGGTTCGGCGGGCGTCTTCACGCTGACGAAGGACAGCTCGCTGAACGACAAGGTCGCGCGCAGCCCGATCTTGCAGAGCACCAGCGATATGATGCTGGGCTGGGCGCTCGACACGACGTTCAACAACGGCCCCGCGCCGTACGGTTGTCAGGGGGGCGGCGGCAACCTGTGCGCGAACACGGGTCTCAAGTCGGTCTCGATCGTGATCGACGGCGCGGCGATCAACCCGGCTACGGGAGGCGTGCAAAGCGGCACCCAAGTGTTGATCGACGGCGGTCCGAACCTGGTTTCCTGGTCCCCGCACCCCAACCCGCCGCCGCTCGCCTTCCCGCCGCTCTGTGTCTCGCCGTACATCGGCGGCCAAGAGCCGACGGCGGTCGACACGGGCGCGACGAACCTGCTGGTCGGCGGCGATGCCTTCGGCGAGCCCGAGACCGGTACGCCTCCGAACGGCCTGATCACTTCGCAGGGCGTGACCTTCTTCCAAGGCCCGTCGCGCGCCGGCACCACGCCGTGCGCCACTTACGGCCTGCGCCAGCAAGTCGGCCACTTCCTCTACGTCGTCGACCGCAGCCGTCGCGAGCTGGTCATCCTCAACTCGAACCGCATGACGGTCATCGACCGCATCCTGCTGCCCGACCCGACGACGCTCGCGGTCGGACCGAACCTGGACGTGATGGCGGTGACCAACCAGACCAGCAACCTCGTGTCGCTGATCGACATCGACCCGAACTCGTCGAGCTTCCACACGGTCATCAAGAACGTGTTGGTCGGCGCCGGTCCGCGCGGCATCGCGTGGGACCCGGGCAACGAGGACGTCCTCGTCTGCTGCGAGGAAGACAACTCGGTCTCGATCATCTCCGCGTGGTCGCTCGAAGTCCGCAAGTCGGTCTCCGCGAACCTGACGCAGCCCTTCGACGTCGCGATCACTCCGCGTCAGTCGAACTTCGGCTTCCGCCGCAACGTCTACTTCGCCTACATCCTGAATCGCACGGGAGATGTCTCGGTCTTCGAGTCGGGCCCGAACACGGTGAACGGCTGGGGCTACGACGATGTGATCGGCGTGACGAGCCAGCGCTTCCTGAACCCGAAGGCCATCCAGCCCGACATCCTGGAGCTGCGCAGCGGCGTGTGGGTCCTCCACGAAGGTCCGCTCGACCCGACCACGGGTCAGCTGACGGGCCTCGTCTCCGAGGGCGCTGCGACCAACCTCGTGGTGAGCAGCGGTAATGTCGGCGCGATCCCGCTCTCCGTGCAGGCCCTTGCGATCCCGAACTTCCGGGACATGAACATCGGGATCAAGATCTCGATGGGTGAGGACCGACTCTCCGGCGTGCCGGTCGACCTTGCGTTCGACAACATGTTGAACCTCGGAGCGGTGATCAACTTCGTCACGCAGTTCAGCGCCGGTTCGCCCATCCCGCTGAACGGCAAGTCGCTCGTACGCTCGACGCTCAACACCAACAGTGCCGCCCCGGTCTCCGTCCCGCGCTTCGCCTTCTTCGCGGTTCCAAACCCGCAACAAGGCACCGGCGTCGTCGACGTGATTCTGATGGACGGTCCCTTCTTGCGTTTCGACACGAACGCCTTCCAAGACGGCATCCAGTCGATTCCGGCTGAGGATTGCCAGGTGCTGATGGACTACTTCAGGCAGTAGCTGAACAGATCGAGCTGAGTGCTGCGTGCTATGATGGGGCCCCGTCCTTGCCCCGAAAGCCTCGCATGCAACTCAGCCCCAATCGACTCGCTCTACATCTGACCGGACTGCTCTGCACGACGGTCCTGTTCACTGCTCAAGACGCTCGAGCTTCGACCCTAAGTGGTGGAAGCCCGGGCGTCTCTCGTTCTGCTGGTCCGATCGCCGCTACGAATCCGACGAGCGCCGAGATGCGGCTCGTTTCGGTGACCAACGGCTTCGGGCAACTGCTTCCGTACCGCGCCGCGGGCCTCGGTCCGCAAGCGAATCCGCTCGGTACGGTGGTCGAGCTGCGCACGATCGAGGACTACTTGCTGCACGTGCGCGACGGAAACCCCGTGCTTCCCGTCGCGGCCTTCGCGCAACAACCGGAGCTCCCCACAGGCGCGCCCGGCAACCACTTCATCTCCGCGCGCTTTACGCGTGAGGTTCGCGTGAACTCGGTGCTCGATTCGACAGAAGCCGGAGTCACGGAAGACGCACTGACCGGTGCCGTCGCCGTGGTTGCGATCGACCCGCTCACGGGGCATCGCACAGCGATCGCGGGTCGGCTCTTCGTCGACGGTCAGGTCTATGGCGGGACGGCAGTCGGGGGTAGCTACTCGCTCCAACGTTGGGTCGTCGCGACACCGGGCGGCGCTCTGCGCGCCAACCCGAACGTCGACAACAACGGAGACGGACGTGCGGACGGCGTCGGTTTTCCAGGCACCGAAGTCGGCTTTCCGGGTGATGTGCAGCTGCTCGGACCGAACACGCTGACGTTCGTCGTCGACTCCGACGATGACCTCGCGACGCACGAGACCTTTCCCGCAGGTCGAGTGATCCGCTTCGAGATGAATGGACGACTTCTCGCGGTCGGTGGGCGACGGCTGGTTTCGCGCGCGGTCGCGAGTACGACCGTGGGACCGGACTCGCTTGCGCCGGAAGCGCTGCAGACCGCGCCTTCGAACGGACGGCTCGTCATGCAGCCCGCCGACGGCTCGGTCGATGTAGACCCGCTGGCGCCGATCACGGTCGAGTTCACGGAAGCCATTCAACCGTGGAGCTTGGCGGCGCTGCCTTCGAACGCCGTTCCCCTGCTCAGCCCAGCGCTGCAAGTCGCCTTCGGGTCCGCGGGGACTCGAGTCGCGGTGCCCTTCAGCAGCTTGCCGGTGAGCCCCTTCGACCTCACGCGCTTCGAGCTGCAGCTCGCCTTCGATCTGCCGGGTGACGGTCCGGTCGTCGCAGGCTGCGCTGCGTTGAATCAGATCGCTGTCGAAGTCGCGCCGTTCCAGCTCGCCGACCTCTCGTCGAACGTGAACACCTTGGGCGCGCAGTCGAGCTACGCGACGGGCGAAGGGCCCGGCCTCGTCAACGCGCCTGTGACTCCCGATGCCGTCTACGTCGGCCGTTCGGGTGCGTCGCCGGCGTTGTCGGTGATCGATCTCAACGGCTTCGGCGGCGGAACGGGCAACCCTGCCTTCGATCCGAGCTTCCAGGTCTTCCAAGAAGGTGAAACGCTCTATCCGCTGAACCCGAACGTGCTGTTCCAAGGCAGCTCGCTCTATCCGCCGCTCGCGCCGGGTTCGTGCACGGTGAACGGCGGCTCGGCCGGAGTGTTCACGCTCACGAAAGACTCGTCGCTCGACAATCGTGTCGTGCGCGACCCGCTGGTGCAGTCGATGGGGGACATGGCGCTCGGGCATCCGCTCGACATGACCTACAACAACGGCCCCGCGCCCTACGGCTGTCAGTCGGGCGGTGGCAAGCTGTGCGCGCAAGACGGCTTCAAGCAGATCAGCATGATCCTCGGCGGCCCGACGACGATCATGCCGCAGCCACTGATCCCGATCACTCCGCCGCTGCAGAGCACCGTGAGCGCCGGCAACATCGCGTCTTGGGCTCCGAGCCCGAATCCGCCGCCGCTCGTCTTTCCGCCGCTGTGCGTGTCGCCGTTCATCGGCGGACAAGAACCGACCTCGGTGCAGTCGTTCTACAACGCGGCGACGACCAATCTGCTCGCACCCGGCGACGCTTTCGGCGATCCCGCAGCGGGCGTTCCGCCTTCGGGCATGTTGAGCACGGCACAGAACAGCTTCTGGTTCGGTCCGTCGCCGTCGAATTCCCCGCTCCCGGCCTGTGCGCAGTTCATGATTCGTCAGCAGGTCGGCCAGTTCCTGTACGTCATCGACCGCGCTGCGCGTGAAGTGGTCGTGTTCAACTCGAACCGCATGACGATCATCGACCGCCTCGAGCTCTCCGATCCGACGGAGTTCGCGATGGGCACGAACCTCGACCTCTTGGCGGTGACCAATCAGGCGACGGACTCCGTGTCGTTCATCGACGTGGATCCGAGTTCGGCGACCTTCCATCAAGTCGTGCAGGAGACACCGGTCGGCGACGCGCCGCGCGGTATCGCTTGGGACGGTGCGAACGAAGACGTGTTGGTCTGCAACGAAGGCAGCGACAGCGTGTCGATCATCGCGACCTTCACGCTGCAGGTGCGCAAGCAAGTCACGGCGCACTTGTCCGAACCGTTCGCGATAGCGACGACGTCGCGGCAGATCGGCTTTAGCTTCCAGCGCAACGTCTACTTCGGATACATCGTCAACCGCGACGGTACCGTCGCCGTCTTCGAGTCCGGCCCGAGTGGCATCAACGGCTGGGGCTATGACGACGTGATCGGACCGCTTCCGTACAGCTTTCAGGAACCGCGCGCAATTCAAGCTGACCCGCGCGGCTTGAACTCCAGCGTCTGGGTCGCGCACGAAGGTCCGATCGATCTCCTTACCGGGCAAGCGGGTGCGCTCGGTACGCCGGCGCTGACGAAGGTCGATCTCGACTCAGCCACCGTGGGGATGATCGCGCTCACTCCGCAGAACAGCGGGACACCGCAGTTCAGGAACATGAGCTACGTGGCGAGCGTTTCGCTCGGTGCCGGAACGTTGTCCGGCATCCCGGTGGACATCGCGTTCGACAACCTACGGAACTACGCAGGGCTTCAGAACGGCTATCCGAATCCCTTCTCGGCAGGCGCGCCGGTCGTCGTCAACGGCAAGTCGCTCGCGCGGTCCATCGCCGGCTCCGTGCGACCGAGCAACGCGCCGGACTATCTCTTCGTCGCCGTGCCCGACTCGGGTCCTGGGACGACCGGGTCGATCCAAGTCATCGACGCAAGCGCGTACGGCTTGGTCGACACCAACCCGTACCAGGCAGGCGTGCAGGCGATCGACGCTCCCGACGTCACGAGCTTGATGGACTACTTCAGGCAGTAGTCCCTGACGCCCAAGACGCGCGGGACCATCCGCATCGAACAGCGCTCGGCCTCCAACCGGGCGCTGTTTCTTGGAGCTGGGCCAATCCACGCGGAGCGCGCTGGGGATGGCACGACCTCCGCGCTATTCTCTCCGGCCGCCATGCCCGAACCGACCCAGGTCCGCTCCATGTTCTCCCGTATCGCCGGGAGCTACGACCTTCTGAACCGCAGCCTGTCGCTGGGCATCGACCAGCGCTGGCGTCGGCGCGCGGTCGCCTTGGCGGGGGAGCTGCCGGGTCGCGATGTCGTCGACGTCTGTTGCGGCACCGGGGACCTCGCGGTCTTGTTCGCCGAAGCCGGCGCGAAGGTCGTCGGCGTGGACTTCACGCCCGAGATGCTCGAGCGCGCGGTGCCCAAGGGGCGCAAGGCGGGTCGCACGGTGTTCGTGCACGGCGACGCGCTGCGCTTGCCCTTGCCCGATGCGTGCGCCGATGTCGCGACGGTCGCCTTCGGCATCCGCAACGTCGCGGATCGCTTGGAAGGACTCGCCGAGATGAAGCGCGTGTTGCGGCCGGGCGGTCGCTTGATCGTGCTCGAGTTCACGCAGCCGCCGGGGCGTATCTTCGGCGGGCTCTATCGCTTGTACTTCACGCAGGTGCTGCCGAAGCTCGGCGGCATCGTGTCGGGCGACAGCGACGCGTACTCGTATCTGCCGCGCACGGTGCTCGCGTGGCCCAGTCCCGCTGAGTTCCAGCGCGAGTTCGAGGCGACGGGACTCGCCGACTGCGGGCACGAGCTGCTGACGCGCGGCATCGCCTGTCTGCACTGGGGGCGCGTCCCGGAGCGCGCCTGATGTCGGAGTGGGAATCAGAGTGGGACGAGGAGTGGGACGACGCCGACCCCTCTGAATTCAGCGGCGACTTCCGTGCCGATCACGAACAACGCAGCGGCCTCGCCGTCGGCTTCCTCGCGATGCTGCCGCTCTTCGGAGCTTACGAGTACGCGCAACACGCCGGCGTCGGCAGCCGCAACGCGGCTGAGATGGTGCTCCTGCGCGTGTTGGAACCCCTCGAGGCGGGTCTCGGCTTCGCGCGCCCCATCGTGCTGCTCGTCTGCGCGCTCGTCGCGCTGGTAACCTGCTTCCGGCGCCGCGTGGCGTTGGCCCCCTCGCTCTTCCGCGTGGCCGTGGAAGGCATCGTGCTCGCGGTGATCCTCGGACCCGCCTTGGTGATCGGGACACGCCTGACGGGCACGGAGGCGTCCGTGCTGCGACGCCTCACGAGCGTCGGCGAAGGCGTGCCCGAGCTCGCCGGCATGGCGCAGGTCTTCGGCGGCTCGGCCTACGAAGAACTGCTTTTTCGCGTGCTCGGCTACGCGCTCTGCTTCCTCACGGCGCGCACGGTCTTGCGGGCGGCCCGTCTGAACGCCGGTATGGCGCGCTGGTCGGCCGAGCTGCTGGGCGCCGTGGGCTCCTCCTTGCTGTTCGCATCCTTCCACCTGGCCTCCTGGACCGGCTGGCTGGGCATTGGGGGCGAGTCCTTCGACACCGCCGCCTTCACTTGGCGCTTCCTCGCCGGACTGGCCTTCGCGCTGACCTTCCGCTGGCGCGGCCCGGGCGTCGCGGCCTGGGGTCATGGTTTGTTCAACGCGTGGTTGTTGATGGGCGCGGACCCGGCGACACTCCTCTGATCGTGCGCTACTTCGTCGGAATCACCGGGGCCAGCGGGCACGCCTACGCGGAACGCTTGATCCGCGCGCTGGCGGGCCGCGGCCAGAGCGTCGACCTCTCGATCACCGAGGCCGGCTGCAAGGTGCTGCGTCATGAACTCGGTGTCGACGCGGGTGAGAAGGGCGAGCGCATGCCCGAAGCGCTGGCCGACTGGCTCGGCGCGGACGTCGCCGGCGAGGTGCGCACCTTCGTCACGGGCGCCGTCGAAGCGCCGCCGTCGTCCGGCACCTCGCTCGGCGGGGGAGCGATCTTGATCCCGTGTTCGATGGGCACGCTCGCGCGCGTCTCGGTCGGCTTCAGCTCGAACCTCGTCGAACGCGTCGCGGACGTCTGCCTGAAGGAAGACCGGCCGCTGGTCATCGTGCCGCGCGAGACGCCGGTTTCCGAAGTGCACCTCGAGAACCTGCTGCGTCTCAAGCGACTCGGCGCGATCATCTTGCCGGCGATGCCCGGCTTCTATCACAGGCCGCAGTCGATCGATGACTTGCTCGATCATGTGGTCGGAAAGGTGCTCGACCGCCTCGGCGTTCCGAACGACGTCGGTGCGCGCTGGGCCGGGCTCGACGAACCGCAAGCCGAAGCCGGTATCGGAGGCGACTGATGGCGTTGCGCCGTTACCTCTCGCTGGTCAAGTTCAGCCACTCGATCTTCGCGCTGCCGTTCGCACTGCAGGGCGCGTGGATGGCCAGCGGCGGCGTGCCCGAGCTCGCCACGCTCGCCTGGGTCGTGTTCTGCGCGGTGACGGCGCGCACGGCGGCGATGGGCTTCAATCGCTTGCTCGACCGCCGCATCGACGCGGAGAATCCACGCACCGCTTCGCGCGAGTTGCCGTCGGGAGATGTCTCCGTCTTCGGCGCGGTCGCGCTGGTCGCGATCAGCGCCGTGCTGTTCGTGCTCGGCGCCTTCCAGCTCAATCCGCTCTGCGGCTACCTGGCGCTTCCGGTGCTCGGCGTGCTGTTCAGCTACTCCGCCTTCAAGCGCTTCAGCAGCCTCGCACACCTGGTGCTCGGCTTGTCGCTCGCGATCGCGCCGCTCGGCGCGTGGCTGGCGATCCGCGGGGACTTGGACGGCGATCTGCGTCCGGTGATCACGCTCGCGGTGGGCGTGCTCTTGTGGGTCGCCGGCTTCGACTTGATCTACGCCTGCCAAGACGTCGACTTCGACCGCGAGCGCGGTCTGCACTCGATTCCCGCGCGCATCGGCACGGCGCGCGCGCTGCAGCTCGCGAAGGCGTTCCACCTGCTCGCCTTCGGCGCCTTCCTGGCGCAAGGCTTGCTGATGCACGCCGGCTTGCCGTTTTGGATCGGCCTCGCTGCCGCGGGTGGCTTGCTCGTCTGGGAACATCGGCTCGTGCGTCCCGGAGACCTCTCGAAGGTCGACGCGGCGTTCTTCACCGCGAACGGTTGGGTCGGTGTCGGGCTGTTCATCGGCCTCGCGCTCGATCTCTCGCTCGGGGGGCGTGCCTGATGGCGCAGCGTCGAGCCGCCGCCGACTCCGCGACGCAGGTCGCGCAGTTCGTCGCAGCGCTGCAGTCGGACGGACTGAAGCGCGGTTACGTGCTGAAGGGCGACGAGACCTTCTTCCTCGAACAAGCGCTCGACGCGATCTCCGCGGCGGCGAAGCGAACCGGGCTGGAGTACTGCAGACACGACGAACAGGATCCCGACTTCAACCTCTCGTCATTGCTCGACGATCTGGGTGCACTGCCGATGTTCGCGACGGGACGCTGCGTCGTCGCGCGCAACCCGGGGAGTGCGCTGAAGAAAGTCGGCTCGAAGGACTCACCTTTCACCCGCGCGGCCCTCGCGGAACTCGCCGACGCCTCCCGGACAGGTTGCCTCGTGATCGCGGGTTCCGGCATCCGTGCGGACCACGCGGTCGCGAAGGCGATCGTGAAGGCCGGCGGTCAGTCGATCGACTGCGCGAAGCTCAAGGATCTCTCGCGCGAGTACAACAATCCGCAGCGCGGACAACTCGTGCGCTGGATCGAGTCGCGCGCGCACGAGCTCGGCTTGAAGCTCTCGAACGACGACGCCTACTACCTCGCGTGCGCGACGGGCAACGACCTCTCGGCGCTCGACAGCGAACTGAAAGGCTTGAAGGCGTCGGGCGGCGGCAGCGTGCGCGAGAAGATCGCGTGGGAACACGGCGGCACGCCGTGGCAAGCCGCGGAAGACCTCTTGTCGGGTCAACCGGCGCGCGGCCTGGCGGCACTCGAAGCACTGTTCAAGGGCGGCTTCACCCAGAAGGACGGCCGCTCGGAGAAGTCCGTCGGTGCGCTGGCACCGATGATCCTCGGAACCTTGCGCACGAAGACGCGGCAGGGGTTCACGATTGCGCAAGGCATCGGGGCCGGCATGGCGCTCGGCGCCGCGGCGGAACAAGCCGGCGTCAGCGGCAGCTGGCAGCTCAAGCAGGTCGAACCGCTGCTGCACGGGCGCACGGCGCGCGACTGGGCGCGGATGCTGGAAGACGTGGGGGAACTGGAGCGTGCGATCCGTTCGAAGGCCGGCGTCGACGTGAACGACTTCGCGCGCCTGGCCCTGCGCTGGCGACGCCCGCCGGAGCGCGGGTCGCGTCGCCGCTGAGAGCGCCCGAAAGGCCCTGGGGACGGCGCTTCGCGCTGTTATCATCCCCGCATGCAAGGTGGCCAGGAGTCGATCGAAACGGGCGTGATCCGCGAGCTTCCGGAGCTCGTCAAGAACCAGATTGCCGCGGGCGAGGTGATCGAACGCCCCGCTTCGGTGGTCAAGGAACTGATCGAGAACGCGCTCGACGCCGGAGCGCAGCACATCGAGGTCGCGCTCGAAGAAGGCGGCGCGAAGCGCATTCACATCACCGACGACGGTTGCGGCATGAACGCGGCCGATCTCTGCATGGCGTTCGTTCCGCACGCGACCAGCAAGCTGCGTGAAGTCGGCGATCTCGATCACATCGCCAGCCTCGGGTTCCGCGGCGAAGCGTTGGCATCGATCGGTTCGGTGTCGCGTGCTTCGATCTACTCGCGGCCTGCGCACCAGTCGACCGGCTTGCGCATCACGAACGAAGGTGGGCGCATCGCAGGGCCCGTCGATGCGGGCGGTCCGGTCGGCACCTCGCTCGACATCCGCGACCTGTTCTTCAACACGCCGGCCCGGCGTCGATTCCTGAAGCGCACCTCGACCGAACTCTCGCGCTGCCTCGACGTCGTGCAACGCACGGCGCTCGCACAGCCGGATGTCGGCTTCGTCGTCGTGCACAACGGCAAGCGCGTCTACGACGTGGAAGCGTCGATGGACCTGCGCGCACGCATTCGTCGCACCTTCGGCGCGGAACTCGAGAAGGAACTCGTTCCGATCGACGCCGACGACGGTCGTCACCGCTTGTACGGCTTCGTCGCTCCGCCGCGCTTCTCGCGCCGCGATGCATCGCGACAGATGTGGTTCTTGAACGGCCGCCCGGTGCGCGATCGCGTGCTGATCCGTTGCGTCAAGGAAGGCTACCGCGGCTTCCTCGTCGAAGGACGCCAAGCCGTCGTGTTCCTGCACCTCGCGATGGACCCTTCGATGGTCGACGTGAACGTGCACCCCGCGAAGTCCGAAGTGCGCTTCCGCGAAGACCGTCGCATGTTCGGCTTCTTGGTCAGCGCGATGCGTGAAGCCGTCGCGACGACCGACATGTCCACGCCGGGCGAGACGATGCTCAAGTCCGCTTGGCGACGCGAAGGGCGCGAGGACACTCCCGGCCAAGCTCACCTCTCCGACCCCGGAGTGCTGCGTCCGGTCGCGCCGCCGTTACAGGTGCGCGAAGTCCCCGGGCGTCCCTTCGACGCCGCCGCGGCGACGACTCCGGCATCATCGGCACCCGTGGGACGGCCGTTGCCCGCTGCGCCTGAACGCGAAGCCGCCGGAGCATCCGCCATCTCTTCCGCGGCCGACGACCGCCTCGCCGGTCCGTTCCTGCAAGTCGCGAAGACCTACCTCGTGCGCGCGTTGCCCGACGGCTTCGAGATCGTCGATCAACACGCGCTGCACGAACGCATCACCTACGAAGGCTTGCTCAGCGAGCTGCGCGGCGGCGGTGTCGAGGTGCAAGGCTTCCTGGTGCCCGAGCTGGTCGAACTCTCGCGCAGCGAGACGGAACTGATCAGCGGCCATACCGAGGAACTCGCGAGGGTCGGCATCCAAGTCGGCGCGCTGGGCGAGACGACGATCGCGGTGCAAGGCGTACCGGCGCGGCTGAAGAGTCCCGACATCGACGGCCTCGTGCGCGACGTCGCGGAGATCCTCGCGCGCACCGGCAAGGCGCCGGCGCCCGAAGAGATCATCGAAGAAGTCCTGCACCGCGCCGCTTGCCGCTCGTCGGTGATGGCGGGGGACAGCTTGACCGAAGACGAGATCCGGACGCTGCTCGAGCGCGGTCGCGGACTCGAATCCGATCAGACTTGTCCGCACGCGCGACCGACGCGCGTGAAGTTCACGCTCGCCGACCTCGAGAAGGCGTTCCACCGGCGCTAGCCCGGATTATTCATGAAGACGTGCTCCAGACACAGCAGATCGGCTCCTGTCGGTGCTTTGAGGGTTCTGGCGATGATGGCGACCCTGAACGGGTCGTCGAAGTAGCCAGGTTCCTCAAAGTGACGTCAGGGGCCGAGAGGCCGGCGATGCCGGCCGGCTGCGCAGTCTGGGGTGCGTGTTCATGAATAATCCGGGCTAGGCGGCGCCGCGCCGCTCAGCGCGTGGGCGGCAGGAAGTCTGCGGGCTTCAGCTTCGCTCGGAACGAGCCCGGGTGCTGCGGATCGAGCACCAGCTCGGAGCCGGGGCGCTTGCGGAATTTGCCGATCTGTGGATCGACGACGTCGAAGATGCCGATCCAGCGCGGCACGCGCACGTTGTCGATGGTGCGCTGTTGGTGGCGTCCCATCACGACGACTAGGGTCCCCGCGGCCGTGTTATCGACGATGCGTCGCGGCAGCGCGTCGACGTCGCTCTGGATCACGGCGAGCTCGACGTCCATGGTGTTCGGCTCGTAACCGATCAAGCACGAGCGCACGGCGTTGCGCGATGCGCCGCCGGCGTTCTCGAGCTCGAAGTCGGGGCTGCGCAAGCTGAGCCACTTCAACTCGGCACCGAGTGCTTGCACGTTCGGTTCGTCGTGGCCCCAGTAGTCGCGCGACTCGATCTCCGCGGGCAAGCCCGCCGGCGGCGCCTCGAGTTCGACCAAGTCGAGGATGCGCAGCTTCGTCGGATCGACGAGACCGACGAAGTTGCGTGCGAGCGCCAGCGTGCGGTCGATCTGTTTCTGGTCCTCTTGGCCCTCGCGACCGACCAATCGAATGACTTCCTTACCGTCGATCAGGTAGTCGCCTTCGGGTCCGCGCAAGTGGCTGCGCCCACTGCCCAGCTCCGCGAAGAGGTAACCGGGTCGCAGGAAGCGCAGGTGCGCTCGCGTCTGGTTGTCGAGTTCCTCTTGGCGCAGGATCAAGTTGAAGTGCAAGTCGAACGACTGCACCTCACCTTCGAAGCCGGTGGCGGCGGCGATCTTCAGCCACGCTTGCTTGGCGGACTCGCTGGTGCCGGTCGGCAGCACGCCGGGCAGGATCGGATTGCCTTCGGCGTCCTTCCACTCGTTCTCGTTCAGCTCGCGCTGGTGAGCTTCACCCGCCGCCTCGCGACGCTGTTTGCGCGAGAGACGCTTCACGCGCTCGGCGGGGCCGTCTTCGTCCTGCGGATCCTCGACGGGCGGCACCTCCTGGTCCGCCGGCGGCGGCGCCTGGGAGTGCGAGCTGAAGAGCAGGGGGACGTGGATCAGGATCGGAAGCAGCATGAGCGTCGGCCTCGGCCGGTGGAGCACGGGAGCGGTGGGGCGGAGCGACTCTACGCAGGTGTCGGAGCTGCGGCTAGTACGGAGGGCGAGCTTGCGCGTTGCGGGCCTATTCGGCGCGCCTGCGGCGCTACACTCTGCCCGCCGTGACCCGATCCGAACCTCCCAGCGCCGCTTCGCAAGCGATCCTCGAGCGCACGCACTTCCGCTGCCTCGTCGGGCCGACCGCCTCGGGCAAGACCGAACTCTCGCTGGCGCTCGCCGAGCGTCTCGGCGCGGAACTCGTCTCGCTCGACTCGATGCAGGTCTATCGCGGGATGGACATCGGCACGGCAAAGGCGTCCGCGGCGGAACTCGCCTGCGTGCCGCACCACATGCTGGATCTGGTCGAGCCTTCCGTGCGCTACGACGTACAAGCCTTCCAGCGCGACTTGATCGTCGTGCTCGAGGATCTCGAGGGACGTGGCGTCGCGCCGCTCTTCGTCGGCGGAACGGCCTTCTACTTGAAGGCGCTGACGGAAGGCATCTTCGACGGACCCGCAGTCGATTCGGAAGTGCGTCTGAAGCTCGAGGCCGAATACACCGAGCTTGGGGCCGAGGCCTTGCACGCGCGGCTGGTCACGATCGATCCGCCCTCCGCGGAGCGCATCCACGCCAACGATCGCAAGCGGCTGATCCGCGCGCTCGAAGTGCATGCGCAGACCGGTCGCAGCTTGTCGGACTGGCAGCGCGAGTGGGGCTGGCACGGCTCGTCGCGCGCGAAGCGCAAGCGCACCTTGGTGGGCATCGAGGTTCCGCGCGATGCGTTGGCCGAACGCATCGCGGGTCGCATCGAAACCATGCTCGACGCCGGTTGGTGCGCCGAAGCCGAACGCATCCGCGAGGGAGTCGGCTTCGGCTCGACGGCGATCCAAGCGCTCGGCTACGCGGAAGCCTTGCAGCTCGCGGACGGCGAGCTCACCCGCGAGCAGTTCGTCGAGCGCGTGTCGGCGAAGACTCGACAGTTCGCGCGCAAGCAACGCACTTGGTACCGCAAGTTCGATGATCTGCAGTGGATCACGCCGGATACAGACCGCCTGGCGTTCGCGCTCGAAGCCTTCGGCGACTCGAGCGACTGAACGCGCGTGCGTGGCGCTGACCGCGACGTGCTGCGAAGGGAGCGGAACGCGCTCGCGCGCATTCCGCTCTGCATCTTGTGTCGCGGATGGATCTCCGCGCGTGGGGCGAACCCCTGTGATCAGCTGCCCGCGGGGTGGCTCCAACCGGTGATCACCGCGTCGGATTCGTAGGTCTCGCCGGGCAACACGGTGAGGAGCAGGATGCCGACGGGTTCCGCGGTGGTCTGCAGGCCGTGCACGAACTCTTCGCCGCCGCCGGGGCTGAAGGTCGCGATCAGCGAGTCGACCGGGATCGGGATGAAGGTTCCCATCGCCGCGTACATCAGACCGCCGTAGACGAGCGATTCCACGTGGAAATAGGTGAACGGGTCCGGCAGCGGGCTGTGCACCGGGCGCTGCGTCGACGGGGTGTCCGCCGACATCGTGAAGGGGTTCTCGGGGTTGTCGTTCAACAGGTGACGCTTGATCGTCGTGTTGATCGACTGCTTCTGCTTCCACTGGAAGTCGACGTATTCGCCGTCCACGTCGGACTGGTATCCCAGGAAGGCGCGACTCATGCGCGGGCCCACGGAGTGCGCGGACCAGTGATCTTTGGCGCGGTTGGGACCGGCCGAGCAGCCTGCGAGGGTGATCGCGGCGCTCGCGGCGATGAAGAGGGGGATCGACTTCATGGGAGGGGTGAGTTGCTGGGTGTGGGGAGCGATCGCGGCTGAGGGGACGGCCGACGAGGCGCTGCGGCCTCCCGCGACCCGGGGACTGACCCGAGGGACAAGGGAGACGAAGATTGCGCGCCAGTCTAGTGACCGCTACCTAGGGGGTCAACGCCGCCCCTGAACGGGATCGGTGCTTCGAGAGCGGGCTGAGGAATGCGGATAGAACGAGCAGACAGAGGCCCGCGCACGGCGGGCTCCCGGAGGGGACTGACCCCCTCTACCCGACTCCCAGGGCGAGTAACCGCCGGGAGCCGTGGGAGGGTGGGATGAGTTTCAGCGCCCGTTGGGGCCTCTTCGGGGGCTCGTTCGACCCGGTTCACGCCGGGCACCTGCACGCCGCGCGGGCGGCGCGCGAGGCTCTGGGGCTCGAGCGGGTGCTCTTCGTCCCGGCCCGCCAGTCTCCCCACAAGCTCGATCGAGACCTCGCCGCCGGCGATGCGCGGGTCGAGCTGCTCGAGCTGGCGATCGCCGGCGAGCCGGACTTCGTCGTCGACTCGCGCGAGCTGCGGCGCGCGGGGCCCTCGTTCACGCTCGACACGGTGCGCGAGCTGGTGGCCGAGCGGCCGCGGGGCGAGCTGGCGTTGATCGTCGGCAGCGACAACTTGCGCGGCCTTCCGGACTGGCGCGGCGTGCACGACTTACTCGAGCTCGTGAGGCCCGTCGTGGTGCACCGCAGCGAACACCCCGAGGAGCTGCTGGTCGGTCTCGAAGGTCGCTTGAAGGCGCGCGAGCTCGCGGCGTTGCGCGACGGCTTCTTGCGCTTGCCGCCGGTCGATTGTTCGAGCACGGAACTGCGGGAGAAACTCGCGCGCGGCGAAGCGCTCGGCGCTGCTCTGCCGCCGGGCGTCGAAGCGCGCATACGTGAGCTCGGCCTGTACCGCGAGGTCGACTGAAGTGTGGCCGATCCTCGGCAGTGCGCTCGTGGCCTTCGTGGCGACGGCGGTCCTCATTGCGCTCGCGGAACGCGTCGGATTCGGTGATTCGGGCGTCGGCGAACAAGCGCGGCGCAAGCTGCAGAAGCGCGCCGTTGCGCCGATCGGCGGACTCGCGATCGGCATTGCGTGGTGTCTTGCGGCGACGAGCGAGATCGCGATCGGCAGCTTGCCGAAGTGGCTCGCGACTCCGTCTTCGACGGTCGCTGCACTCAGCGTTGCGCTCGCGGTCGGAGTGCTCGACGACGCTCTGGCACGCGGGCTCCGGCCGCTGCACAAGTTGCTCGGACAGTTGTTCGCGGGCTGCGTGTTGGCTTACCCGACGTGGTCGGGGTTCGAGCCGCTGAACGCGCTCGGTTGGACCTGCGCCGGCGCGTTCGGCGCCGCGTTCGCGTGCAACGTCTGGAACACCTTCGACAACGCGGACGGCGTCGCGGCCGGACTCGCGGGCGGCGGTTTCGCGCTGCTCGGTCATCCGCTCGCCGCCGCCGTCTTGGGCTTCCTGCCCTGGAACTTGTTGCTCAGGCGTGGCGCTGCGCCGCGAGCCTACCTGGGAGACGGCGGCAGCCACCTCTTGGGCATGGTCGTGCTCGTCGAGCCGGCCGCTTGGCCGCTGGTGGTACTCCCGGCGCTCGACCTCGCTCGGGTGGCCGCGCTCAGGTTGGCGGCGGGCGTCGCACCGTGGGTGGGGGACCGCCGTCACCTGGCGCATGTGTTCGAGCGGCGCGGGCTGGGGCCGCTCGCGGTGGCGGCCGTGCTGGTTGCGCTCGGTCTCCTACCGCTGCTGCCGACGCTGTTCTGACGCGGGGCGCAGGCGGCGAAATGCGTCGCCGTGCTCAGGGAGCGGCCTCAGCGCTTGCCGTCGGCGGGGGGGGCTTGGATAATCCTCCGCCCCGAATCCCACTGAGTCCCTGCCTTGTCCTATCCCCTGACCGCGATCATCTCCGACCTCCACGGCAATGTCCCTGCCTTGGAAGTTGCCCTGACCGACGTGCGTGCCCGTGGCGCGCGTCGATTCGTCTGTCTGGGTGATGTGGTCGGTTACGGGTCGCAGCCGCGCGAGTGCCTGGACCTCGTCATGCGCCTCTGCGCCGAGTCGGGTGCGACCGATCCGGCCGACGGCAGCGAGCTCGAGAACGGCATCTGCCTGCGCGGCAACCACGAACACGCTCTCCTGAATTCCGCCGAGGACTTCAACCCGAAGGCGCGCGCCGCGATCGAGTGGACGCGCGAAGAACTCTCGCGGGGCGACCGCGACCAGAGCTTCGCCTACTGGGACTACCTCGACGTGATCCAGCCGAAGGCCTGCGACGAGCGCGCGATGTTCACGCACGGCGGCCCGCGCGAACCGGTGCGCGAGTACCTGCTGCCGCGAGACGTGCGCGACGAGGCTAAGATGACCGCGAACTTCGCCGCGATGGAACGCGACGTCTGCTTCGTCGGCCACAGCCACGTGCCCGCCGTCTACTACCAGGACGGCAGGTTGTTCCGGCCCGACGGAACCGACGGACCCTATGCGCTCGGCGCGGGTCCGGGGATGCGCACCATCGTCAACGTCGGCTCGGTCGGACAGCCGCGCGACGGAGATCACCGCTTGAGCTACGTGCTCTTCGACGGCGAGAGCGTGCAGTTCGTGCGCCTCGAATACGACCATCACAAGGCCGCTGAAGGCATCCGCGCGGTGTCCGATCTGCCCGACTACCTCGCGGACCGACTGCTCGTCGGCCGCTAGACCCATCAGCCGCTAGGCCCCACCGCACGTGGAGAAACGACTCCCCTTCGTCCTGTTGTTGACGGCGCTCGCCATCATCTCGATCCAGTTCTTCGCCAAGGAAGATCCGGTTCAAGAGTCGAACGCGCCGCACTCCGTGAACACCGCGCTGGCGGCCGCCAAGGAGAGCTTCGCCGCTCCTCTCGACGGCGCCGAGCGGCGCGTGGCCGAGGCGGAAGCACGCTTCGTCTTGAACATCGGTGTGCCCGGCGAGAAGGGGTCGTACCGCGCTGAGTTCACGAACGCCGGTGCGCAGTTGCTCGAGCTGCTCGCAGCCGACTACTACGACGCGGTCGATCGCAGCGACGACGAGAAACACGACCCCGAGCACTGGGTGACCCTCGTGCGCTCGGTGAACACGCATCTCGGCCCGACCGGTTCGCTGATCTGGTCCGGTCGCGAGTCCGCGCGTCACTTGTTGACCGAAGACATGCGCACCGCGCTCTGGCAGCACGAAGTGCTGAAGGACGCCGTGGGCGGCGATCTGGGTGTGCGCTTCGAGTACGCGCCCGGCAGCGGCGTGGTCTTCACCAAGACGCTGCGTGCGGTCCCCGGAACGCACACCTTCGACCTCGAGCTCGGCATCGAGAACCTCTCGGCCGAGAGCACCGCCGGTGCCGCGCAGTTCCGCCTCGTCACGGCGGACAGCATGCCGGCCAGCGAAGCCGCTTGGTACCAAGGCCCCAACGCGAGCGCCGGCTGGCGCAACGGCGACGGCGGCGTGATCGTCGATCAACAGGTACGCGACGAGAAGCCGGGCGAGGATCGTTCGGGCGACTTGCGCGGAGCCGGCCGGATGAGCTTCGTCGGAGTGCACAACAAGTACTTCGCGTTCTTCCTGTTCCCCGGCGAAGACCAGGACCCGCGCACCTTGCACGGCGCGACGTGGCGCTCGGTGTACGACGAGGACTGGAGCGCACAGCCGGACAACGATCCGAACAAGGGGTGGCGCACGATCGCGACCGACCTCGACCTGAAGCTCGTCATCCCGCCGGTCGGAAAGACCAGCGTCGCGAAGCTGAAAGTCTTCGCCGGGCCGAAGAGTCATGACGAGATGGTCGACGCCAACCCCGACCTGGCGGAGTTGATCGACGAAGAGCTCGGCATGTTTGCGTTGATCGCGCACGCGATCCTCGGGATCCTGGGCTTCTTCCAAGGCATCGTCGGCAACTGGGGTTGGGCGATCATCCTGATGACGCTCACCGTTCGCGGTGTGCTGTTCCCGGTCAACCGTCGCTCGCAGACGGCGATGGCGCGCTTCCAGACCAAGATGAAGCGCATCCAGCCGAAGATCGACGAGATCAAGGCGAAGTACAAGGACGACCCGCAGACGCTGCGTCAGGAACAGACGCGCGTCATGCAGGAAGAGGGCGCGTTCCCTCCGCTCGGCGGCTGCTTGCCGATCTTCTTGCAGTTCCCGGTCTTCATCGGTCTGTTCGCCGCGCTGCGACTCTCGATCGACTTGCGTCAACAGCCGTTCATGGGCTGGATCCACGACTTGTCGGAACCGGACCGCTTGATGCGGCTCGACTTCAACACGCACCTGCCGTTCATCGGCACGATCGAGTACTTGAACGTGCTCCCGCTGTTGATGGTGTTCCTCTGGATCTGGCAACAGCGCGCGATGCCGACGCCGACCGACGAGCAGCAAGCGCGGATGCAGAAGATGATGATGTGGATGCCGATCGCCTTCGGCTTCATGCTCTACAACTACGCTGCCGGCTTGTCGCTCTACATGATCACGAGCTCGGCGTGGGGCATCATCGAGATCCGCGTGATCAAGAAGATCTGGCCGATCGACGACGCGGAGCAGCCGAAGAAGCAGAGCGGCTTCATGGCGCGTCTCGCCGAAGCACAGCGCGCCAAGATCAAGGAACTCGAAGCGAACCAGGCTCGCAAGACGGCCGGCGGCAAGCGCCGCTAGTCGGGTTCGATGACGAGCGGGTCCACGGTCGCCGCGGTCGCTTCCCCGCCGGGGAAGGGGGCGCGCGCCGTGTTGCGGGTCTCCGGTCCGGACGCGTCGCGCTTGTTGGCGGCGGTCTGGGCATCGGACGCTGCCGTGCCGACGGCGCGCGGCATGTACTTCGGCCGCTTCGACGACGGTCGCGGTACGCAGCCGCTGATGCTGCTCTGGATGCCCGGTCCGCGTTCCTACACGCGTGAAGACGTCGCCGAGTTCCACCTGCCCGGTTCACCGCCGCTGGTCGCCGCGGCGCTCGAGCGCTTGATCGAACTCGGCGCACAACCGGCTGCGCCCGGCGAGTTCACGCGCCGCGCCTTCTTGAACGGAAGGCTCGACCTGACGCGAGCCGAGGGCGTCTTGTCGCTCGTGACGGCGCGCTCGGAAGGTGAACGCCGCGCCGCGACGCTGTTGCTCGGCGGGGGACTCGGAGAACGCATTGGAACGTTGCGCGCGCAACTCGACGCGCTGCGCGCGCTGTGCGAAGCCAGCCTCGACTTCGACGAGACCGACACGGGTCACGTTCCGGAAGACGAACTGCGCGAGCGCTCGGAAGCCGTACGCAGCGGCTTGCGCGAAGCACTGGACTGGGAACGTGCGCGCGAACCGGAGCGCGGCTTGCCGCAAGTCGTGTTGGTCGGCGCACCGAATGCGGGCAAGAGCCGCTTGTTCAATCGACTGACGCGCGGCGAGGCACTCGTGTCGGGCGAAGCCGGAACGACGCGCGATGCGTTGCGCGGAACTTGGTCGGTGGGCGAGTCCGAAGTCGAGCTGTGGGACACCGCGGGCGTCGAAGACGCCGGCGGCGAAGTCGAGCGCGCGGCGCAGAGCATCGGGCGCCACTTGCGCACCGCCGCGGACCTGCGCCTGTGGGTCGTCGACGGCGGCCGCGCACGCGCTGAGCTGCGGGCCGAACGCGACGAGCTCGGCCGAGGTGCCGGCCGCTTCCTCGTCTGGAACCAGGTCGACCGCGCCGGCGTTCCGGAGGCGCCTCCGGAGGAGCTGGCGCAGGGACTCGTCGGTTGGGCCGCGATCTCCGCCGAGACCGGCGCGGGCGTCACCGAGCTCGAGCAGCGCGTCGAGGCCGGCCTGGGCTTGGCGGGCGGCGGAGGGGGAGAAGCCCGCGAGCTGTCCGCGCGGCACCGCGAGGCGCTCGCCGGCGCGATCCGGACCCTCGAGGCGGGGCTCGCCGCTTTCCACGCCGGGACCCCGCTGGAGCTGCTCGCCGAGTACCTGCGCGAGGCGACCCTCGGACTCGACCAGATCAGCGGTCGAACCACGCCTGAGGACCTCCTGGACCGCATTTTCGGCCAGTTCTGCATCGGCAAGTGAGCCGTGCGCGGCCCGCCGCGGCCGGCCCGCCCGCTCCGGACCTGTCCTCATGCTGGGGCGCAGCGGCAGGATGGGGTACGCCCGCATTGACACACAACATGTAGCGTGCTTTCCTGCTCCCTCGGCCACACGACGCCCATGAGATGCCCTCGCTGCAAGCACGATAATGACCGGGTGGTCGACTCGCGGACTTCCGCTGAGGGCACGGTGATCCGTCGCCGCCGGGAGTGCTTGTCCTGCTTCCTGCGCTACACGACCTACGAGCGCATCGAAGACACCCCACTTCGGGTGATCAAGAAGTCAGGCGAACGAGTGCGCTTCGACCGGGACCGTATCCTGGCCGGGATGGTGCTCGCTTGTGAGAAGCTCCCGATCTCGACCGAAGACCTCGAGACGGCGACGCGTGGAATCGAACAGAAGATCCAAGAGGACTACGACCGCGAGGTCCCCTCGACCGTGATCGGAACGCTGGTCATGGAAGCGCTGAAGGACCTCGACCCGGTCGCTTACGTGCGCTTCGCCAGCGTCTACCGCGAGTACAAGGACATCCGCGAGTTCCTCGAAGAGCTCAAGCCGATGTTGGACGAGGACCGCGCGCGATGATCTCGCGCGCGAACGTCCTGGAGGCGACACGATGAGCATCCGACGCGTGCGCAAGCGCGACGGGCGCGAAGTGCCCTTCGACAAGCACAAGGTCACGGGGGCCGTGCTCGCCGCGCAGGCTGCGGTGGGCGAAGGCGATGACGGACTCGCCGGCGAAGTCGCCGACCTCGTCGAGCTGACGCTCGCGCGCTACTACTCGGGACAGCGCGGCGGCGTGGCGGATGAAGGCTTCTTCTCCGAGGACGACGAAGCCGGCGTGCGCGCCGAAGCGATCCCGGACATCGAAGAGATCCAAGACCTCGTCGAGAAGGCCTTGATCGAGATGGGACGCGCTGCGGCCAGCAAGGCGTACATCCTGTATCGCGACCGCCGCGCGCGAGCCCGTGACGCGCTGACCGTGCATCCGACGGCTGGACAAGAGACCGCGTTGCGCTCGCTGCGCGTGCGCGAGTCCGGCGGAAGTGTGCCGTGGTCGAAGGCGCGCATCGTGGCGGCGCTCGTCGAAGAAGCGGAACTCGGTCGCGACTTGGCGGAAGAAGTCGCCGGTCGCGTGGAAGAACGCGTGCTGAAGTCGGGCACGAAGCGCCTCTCGACGACCTTGGTGCGCGAGCTGGTCGACAACGAGCTGGTCGTGATGGGGCTCGAGTCCGCACTCGCGCGTCACGAACCGGTCGCGCTGCCGCGCCACGACTTGCGCCTGTTGCTCGAACATGGCCCGGCCGCGCTTCCGCAGTCGAGCGGTCCGCCGCGCGTCGCCGGCGGCGAACGCATCGCGGACGGCGGCGTCGAAGGCGTCATCGCGGGCGAGATCCTGTCGCGTTTCGCGCTCGACGATCTGCTAGGTGAAGCCGCGGCTGAACGACACTTGGCGGGGGACTACGAGGTCTGCGATCTCGGTCGACCGCACCTGCACCTCGTGCAGTCGATTCCCGCCGAGCTGCACCTGCGCGGACAACCTGGAGCGCGCGCGGCTTACGAGCTGCTCGATCAACTGGCCGGCTTGTGCGCTTCGGTCTCGCGCGGCCTGGTGCTGGAAGGTCCCGCGGGCATCCTGGCGCCGCTCGCCAAGGGCGCTCGCGCCGACTCGTTCTCCGCCTTGGTCGGCTGGCTCGCCGCCTTGCGCGCCGTGGCGCACGCGGCGGGACGACGCATCGACCTCGCGTCACCGATCGGACGCAGTCCCGGCATCTTGTTGCGCACGCTGGAAGCGCTCGTCGAGCTCGACGAAGCGAATCCCGGCGGACCGCTGCCGCGCGTCTTCCTCGACCGCGTGGAACTGCGCGCACTGCTCGTCTCCGACGGCGCGGCGCGCTCGGTCGTCGAGCGCTTGATGTCCATCGGCGCACTGATCGTGACTTGGAGCCGCGACGAAGAGCGCTTCGCCGGACCGGGTTGCAGGCGTCGCGGTCGCGAACAGGGCGCGCTGGCTTGTGGCGGTGCGGTGGCACTGAACCTGGCGCGCGTGGCGCGTCACGCAGGTCCGTGGCGCGAAGACCTTGCGCTCGAACACCTCTCGCTGCTGGTCGAAGAGAGCGTCGAGACGCTCTCCGGGCTGGCACGCTTTCAGCGCGATCATCGCGCCTCGCGCTCGGGTGAAGCGCGCGGTCGCATCGCCTATTCGCTGACACCCGTCGGACTGCGCGAAGCACTGCGCACGCTCGGCGACGGCGAACTGCGTCCGCAACAAGGCGCACGACTGCTCGGATTCATGTCCGAAGCGGCGCGCCGCTTCTCCGCCGATCGCGGCCTGTCCGTGACGCTCACGCCCTTCTTCGGGGAACGCGCTGCTCGTCGCTTTGCGCGCCTCGACCGGAAGGGCAATCGCACCAGCCAGCACCTGCTGTTCGGCGAGATCCGCTCGCGCGACGTCGAAGCGGGCGAAGCGTACTCGTCGGGCTTCACGCTCGGCGGCGTCGAACTCGCCTCCGGCCGCGCGGCCGCTGAATTGCTCTCCACCGTCCCCGTCGGCAGCTGGACGTCCGGCGCCGAACGAACCGTGCCCCTGCGCGACACCGAACAACCGCTGCTGGTTGCGTGGGAACGCTTCGATTCCCTGCGCGTGCAGCGCCGCGAAGGATCTTCCGCAGGCTCCGATCTCGGCAACTCCTCCGCGACTCTGTTCCAGTAGCCTCCCGCCGCTTCTCACCCCTCTCCCGGCCCTTCGCACATGCGTCTGAAACGCCTCGAACTCCTGGGCTTCAAGTCCTTCGCCGACCGCACCGTATTCGAGTTCGGCACGGACACGCTGACCGGCGTGGTCGGACCGAACGGTTGCGGCAAGTCCAACGTCGTCGATGCGGCGCGTTGGATCCTCGGCGAACAACGTCCGACTTCGATGCGCGGCAAGGAGATGACAGACGTCATCTTCAAGGGCTGCCAGAGTCGCTCGTCCATGTCGGTTGCCGAAGGCACGCTGGTGCTGGACAACTCCTGCGGAACGGTGGAGGAACGCGGGCCGGAGATCGCGATCACGCGCCGCGTGTTCAAGAGCGGTGAAGGCGAGTATCTGCTCGACGGACAACGCACGCGCCTCAAGGACGTGCGCGAGATGCTCTTCGACACGGGCCTCGGCAGTCGTGGCTACTCGGTGCTCGAACAGGGACGCATCGACGCCGTGCTCAGCGCGAACGCGATCGAGCGTCGCCGCATCTTCGAAGAAGCGGCGGGAATCAGCCGTTATCGGCAGCGCAAGCACGAGACCGAGCTGCGCCTCGGCCGCGTCGAACAAGATCTCGCGCGCCTCGAAGACGTCGTCGGTGAATTGCGCTCGCGAGTGCGTTCGCTGAAGATCCAGGCGGGCAAGGCCGAACGCTACGTCGCCGCGCGCGACGAGTGGGAAGTCGAGAAGACGCGGCTGGTCAAGCACCAACTGTTCAGCCTCGGCGGCGCGCTCGATGCGTGCATCGGCGGCATCGAAGTGCTCGAGAGCAGGGTCAACGAGCTGCGCACGGAACGCGAAGGCTCGGACTCGGATCTGACCGTACTCGAAGAGGAACGCGCGGGGCTCGCGTCGAATCTCGACCGCCTCGTTGCCGAGGCCGGTCGCTTGGCCGGTGAATGCCGTGCGCTCGACGAACGCAAGAACCAGCTCGCGGTGCGCGTGACTTCCTGGGAAGGCACTGCCCGCGACGAAGAACAGCGCGCCGTCGAGCTCGCTGCGCAGCTCGCCGAACGCACCGAACGCCTCGAGGCGGATCGAGCGCGTCGCGCTGAGCTGGAAACCGAGATGATCAACGCGCGTGGCGACGCCGAGCGCAAGGCGGCCGAGCGCATGGAAGCGAACCGGTCCTATCGCGAACTGCGCGCCGATGCCGAGGCTCAGAACGAAGTCGTTCTCGGACTCTTGCACCGCAAGACCGAGGCGGCGAACACGATCCGCCACCTCGAGCAAGCGGCGGGCCCCGCGGAAGAACGCTACCAACGCGTCGCGGCTCGCCTCGAAGACTCGCGTACGCAGCTCGCCGAGGTCGAAGCGGAAGCGGATCGCTCGCGTGCTTCGATCGAGTCGACCGAAGGCGCCGTCGAAGTCGCGGCACGCGAACACGAAGGGCTCGAAGCCTCGGCCGGCCGCCTCGATACGGCGATCACGGAACTCGAAGGCGAGCGCAACCGCGTCGAGCTCGAGACGACCGCGCGTGAGAGCGCGATCCAGTCGCTGCTCGATCGCGACCGCGAGCTCGCGGATCTCGATGCCGGCTCCAAGGCGTTGCTCGAAGCCGTCGAAGCCGGTCGCGGACCGTGCGGCGCGGATCGACTGCGCGGCTTGCTCGCAGACCACCTCGAAACGGACACGCGCAGCGCGCGCGCACTCGACGCCGTGCTCGGCGAGCGCTCGCGAGCGCTGGTCGTCGACGGTCCCGAAGGTGCAGCCTTGCTTGCCGAGTGGATGCACGAAGGCATCGAAGGTCAAGCCGCTCTCGCCGTCGAAGGCGGCCTGGGCAAGTCCATCTCGCTTGCCGCACCGGAGATGCTCAGCGAGCTGGGTGACCGCGTCTTCGGGCGCTTGCGTGACGCGGTGCGCTGCGCCGACAACTACTCCGCCGTCGCGGACGCGCTCTGCAACGACGTGTTGCTGGTCGCCGACCTGCAGACGGCCGCCGACGTCGTGCGCCTCGCGCCCGGCTGGCGCGCGGTGACACCTTCCGGCGAGCTGGTCGATGCCGTCGGCGTGGTCGGCGGAACGCGCACGCTCGCTCAGGGTGCGATCGGGCGACGCTCGAGCGCTGCGGAGAAGCGCGAAGAACTGGCCGTGCTCGAGGCGGAAGCCGCGAAGCTCGACGCCGACCTCACGCGACTGCGCGGAGAGCGTGAAGTCTTGCGCGGTGAACAAGCCGTGGCGCAACGTGCTCTCGAAGCGGCGCGCCAAGCGCTGGTCAACGCGCGCTCGAGCAGCGTGACTGCCGAAGCTCGCGTGAAGGACCTGCGCGCTGCGCTGGCGAACCTTGAACACGAGAGCGCCGGCGTGATCGAAGAACGCCGCCGCATGCACGAACAGGCCGATCAGGCACACACCGTGCTCGGAGAAGTCGAGACCGAATTCACGCGCGAGAACGCCGCGCTGAATCAGCTGACGGAACGACGTCGTCGCGTCGAAGAAGAACGCGACGCGCGGATCCGCGAAGAAGGCGAAGCGCGCGTCGAAGAGACGCGCGTCGAACAATTGCTCGCCGCGGCGAACCGCCGCATAGAAGACCTCGAGCGCATCATCCAAGAAGGCACCAGCGAGCTGGAGCGAGCTCGACGCCTGTCGACCGAGTCTTCGGACAGCGCTCGCGCCGGCACCGAAGAAAACGAAGAACTCGCGCGCCACAGCGCTGAGATGCTCGAGGAACGCGCGCGCGTCGACGAACAGGTTCGCGGGCTGCGCGAGCACGCAGCGCGCGAAGGGCAGGCGCTCGACGAGCTCCGTCGCCGTCGCGACGTGGTGACGCGCCAGCTCGAGATGACGGGCTCCGAGCTCTCGGAACGCCGCCTCGAAGAACAACGCATCGCGCTCTCGCGCGAAGAAGTGCTGCGACGTGCCGACGAGGAGCTGGGCCTGGAGTGCGACGGCTTGATCGACGGCTTCGAGCCGGAAGCAGATCTCTGTGTCGAGAGCAACCTCAAGTCACTCGACCGCTCGGTGCGCGAGATGAAGAGCCAGCTCGACCGCATGGGCCCGGTGAACATGGAAGCCCTCGGCGAGCTCGAAGAAGTCAGCGGACGACTCGAGTTCCTCGAAGAGCAGATCGCCGACCTGCAGAAGGCGAAGCGCACGCTGCACGAGACGATCAAGCGCATCGAAGAGGAGAGCGAACGTCTCTTCCTGCGCACCTTCCAAGAAGTGCGAGGCAACTTCCAGCGCATCTTCCGTCAGCTTTTCGGCGGCGGCAAAGCCGACGTCGTGCTCGCGGAAGGCGAACCGATCCTGGAAGCCGGTGTCGAGATCTCCGCGCGCCCGCCGGGTCGCGAGATGCTGCCGATCGGACTCCTGTCCGGTGGACAGCGGACGATGACGGCGCTCGCGCTCTTGTTCGCCGTCTTCGAGGCGCGGCCGAGTCCGTTCTGCATCCTGGACGAAGTCGATGCGGCGCTCGACGACGCGAACATTCAGCGCTTCCTCGCGATGCTCGAGGGCTTCCGCTCCAGCACGCAGTTCGTCGTCGTGACGCACAACAAGGGAACGATGGGGGCGTGCGACAGCCTCTACGGCGTCACGATGCAGACCAAGGGCGTCTCGCGTCACGTGGCCGTGCAGCTCTCGGAGGTCGACGAGTTCGTCCCCGAAGCGACCGGCAAGGCGACGAGCGCTGCACCCTCGTTGCTGCCGGATGCGGACACGTCCGATTACGGTCGTCGCGACCCCTTGCCGGACGAGGAGTCCGATCTGCTCGAGGCGCTCGACCGAGAAGCGGCCGAGTCGAACTCGGTCGTCGATGAAGAGAGCGGCGAACCCGTCGTGGAGCTCTACCCGGCGCGCGTCGAAGCGAACGGCGAGGTGAAGGGCGGCGAGGCGGAACGTCCGCGCGAGTCCGGCACCGAGGCTTTGCTCGAAGCGGACGAGAACGCGTTCACCGACGATGCCGAAGCTGAGGAGTCGGCGACCGGCATCCCGCTCGAGTCGTCAGCACGCGAAGCCCAGGCCGACTGACACCGTCGAGTGGGTCGCTGTCGAAGCGACTCACGCGTCGATCAGCAATCCGATGCTCGGCTGCTCCATCTGGGTACTCGCCGCGGCGCTTACGCCATCCACGGCGCAAGCCGCCGCCGGCGCTGCTCAGGGCGATCCCGTCTGGTCAGCAGAGGACGCCTACGCCGCGGGCTTCGACACCGGCGTCGCGAGCCTTTCGGCGGGGGATCGTTTCCTCGATCACTTCGCTGCGCGCGATGCCTTCTACTTCGTGGTCGGTTCTCGTGGTCAGGCCAATGCGCGCTTTCAGCTGAGCTTCCAGTACGACTTCCTCGCTGAGGATGGATCGTTGGGAGCAGGCGATAGCCCTTGGGACGGCCTCGGTTTCGCGTACACGCAGATGTCGCTGTGGGACTTGCAATCGGACTCCGTACCGTTCTTCGACACGAACTACAGGCCGAGCTTGTTCTGGCGACGCGAGACGATCATCGGCGCGCCTGGCGAGCCTCGATGGGACTTCGAGTTCGGGTACGAACACGAGTCGAATGGTCGCGATGGAGATGACTCGCGCTCGATCAACTCGCTCTACGTCCGACCGACCTATCATCACCCCCTCGACGAACGCTGGGAGTTCCGCACCACGCCGCGGGTGTGGGCGTACATCGGCGACCTCTCGGACAACCCCGACATCGCGGACTATCGCGGGTTGTTCGACTGGCGCTTGCAGCTGGTGGATCGGCAGGGCTTCGGCTTCTCCACGAATCTGCGCAAGGGCGGTGAGTCGAGCTACGGCAGCGTGCAGGTCGACGTGAGCTATCCCATGAACGAGCTGCTGGGGGGAAATCTGGACCTGTTCCTCTACCTGCAGTACTTCAACGGATGGGGCGAGTCGCTGCTGGTTTACGACGAGAAGTTGCCTGCCCAGTTCCGGATCGGGATTGCGCTGGTGAGGTGATCAGGGACGTCTCGTCGCCTTCCGAAGCGGAACGTCACGAGGGCGGCTCGCGGAAGACCGCCGGTGTGCTCTCCCTGTTCTACCTGCTCGTTGCGGGAGCGCTCGTCTTGCTGCGAGTGACGACGGAGGGCTCGTACTCCTTCGTCTTGCTTGCCACCCAGACGGCACACCTCCAGCTACTGCCTGCCTTCGCTTCGCTTGCATTCGCGCTCTGGAGGCGCCGGCGAGCGAGAGCCCTCGTTGCCGCGAGCTTGTGCGTGGTCTGGTTGGTCGACTGTGGGCCGTGGTCGTTGCCTGCGCGAACCAGGCCGGCGCGGAATGGCCGACCCGAGCTCGTCGTGGTCAGCTGGAGCATCGCCGGCCGCCACCGCGATCCTGACGCCATCGCGGAGTGGATCTTGTCGACCGACGCCGGTGTCGTGTTGATGCAAGAGGCGAAGCCGCGGATCCATGCCTTGCTCGTCTCGCGACTGGGCGAGGAATATCCACACGAGGGGCACCCACAGCGCAAGTCACGCGCGCATGTCCAAAGGGTGGTTCTCACGCACTGCTCCGCGCGTTGCGAGCTTCGATGAGCACGACACGACTCCACACGCCTTGCTGACGATCGACTTCGACGGAGCGCCGCTGCATCTGGCGAACGTGCATCCTCACGTCCGGATCGCAGCGCAAGGTCGCCGACGTCCGTCACACGACGCCCTGCTCTCGGTGCGCAGGAGTTCGCAGTTCGCGGCTCAGGCGTGATGGCTGGGGACTTCAACACGTCGGAGCGGAGTCCGCTCTATGCGCGCATCAGCGACCGCGGTCTGGTCGAGGGCTTCCGTGAGGCGGAGTCCGGGCCCGACATCACCTTTCCCCGCGATCGCGATTTGTTCGGCGTGCCGGCCTTTTGGCCATTGCGCATCGACTAACTGTGGATGACGACGGATCTCGAATGCACCGAGGTCCGGATCGGGCCGAACGCAGGCTTCGACCACCATCCGCTGCGCGGGGTTTTCCGCCGGCGGGTGGGCCATCTCGGGGAATGAACAAACCCGCGCGGACGAGCGCCGCGGAAGCGCGCGAACTCGACCCGGCTCGCGTCGGTCCCCCGGGTGGGCGGGGGTTCGGGATGGGTCTCCGCGCCGCAGGCGTCATTTGTTCCGGGAACTGACTCATCCTGAGCCGAGCTCGTCCGAGAACGGCAGCATGTGCGGCATCCTCGGTTTGCTCGCGCTCCAGGGCGCATCCCCCGCTCTGGACGACGCGGCGGTGATTCGTCTGCGTGACACGATGGTGTCGCGCGGACCTGACTCTGCGGGTCTTTGGCGCTACGAGAACGCGGTGCTCGCGCACCGCCGGCTCACCGTCGTGGACCACTCCAAGTCCGCGGATCAGCCGATGAGCTCGGCCGACGGTCGCTACGTGATCGTCTACAACGGCGAACTCTACAACGACGAGGAACTCCGGCGTGAGCTCGGCCAGCTCGGTCTCCCGCGCGGCGGTTGGCGCACGGACTGCGACACGGAGACCGTCTTGACGGCCTTCGAGGCGTGGGGGGATGGTGCCCTCGAACGACTCCGCGGCATGTTCGCGGTGGGCCTGTACGACAGCGTGCGTCGCCGCGTCGTGTTGGCGCGCGACCCGCTGGGCATGAAGCCGCTGTACTTCTGGTTCGACGAGAAGGAACTGGTCTTCGCCAGTCACCTGCCGACCGTGCTCGGTCATCCCAAGGTGCCGAAGGTCCCGAACCTGCGCATGATCAGCGCGTACCTCTCGACGATTCGCACCGTGCTGGGCATCGACACCTTGTTCGAAGGAGTCTATGCGCTCGAGCCGGGCCGCGCATTGTCCTGCGATCTACGCGCGAAAGTCGTCGAGCCGGAGATCTGGACCTTCGCGGAGTCGACTCCGGTGCGCGCGGGCACGCCGAGCCTCGAAGAAGCCGCTGAGGAACTCGGCGTCGGACTGCGCGATTCGATCAAGCGACACATGCGGGCTGACGTGCCGGTCTGCACTTTGCTCTCGGGCGGGCTCGACAGCGCGGTTGTTGCGGCGCTTGCGCGCGATGAAGCACGCGATGAAGCACGCGAACTGCGCAGCTACTGCGCCGGCGCAGACGGCAGCGCGCAGGAGTTGGCGCAGACCGATCTCGGCTTCGGCGCGCGCACGGCGGTCGCGCTCGACTTGCCGCACACTGAGGCTCGACTGCGCCGCGAGGACTTTCTCGAAGAGTGGCGCTGGATGGTGGATGAGCTCGGCGTGCCGCTCTCGACACCGAACGAAGTCGCGATCCATCGCGTCGCCGCCAGGTTGCGCGCCGACGACTGCATCGTGACGCTCTCGGGCGAAGGCGCTGACGAGCTGTTCGCGGGCTACGAAGGTCCGATGGATGCGCTCTACCGGCTCTGCGCCGATCGGCCGACCGATGGTCGCGGCGGTGACTTCCAGCTCGCGACGACCTCGTGGATCTCGCCGATGGACAAGGGGGAGCTGTTCAGCTCCTTCGCGTGGGATGCGCTCGAAGGCGACCGCTTCTTGTTGACCGAATACACGCGCATCTTCGATGAGTGCGTCGCGGAGGCAGGGCCGCACGCGACGGCGATCGATGCGCACGCACGTTTCTTGCGACGCGTGAACCTCTCGGGACTGCTCCAGCGTCTCGACACTTCGACCATGCTCGCCTCGGTCGAAGGACGCACGCCCTTCGCCGACGTCGAGCTGATGCGCCTCGCCGAGAGCCTTCCGATGTCGGTGAAGTACGAGCCGGCGGCCAGCCTGGTCGCCTCCGGCGGTGGGGGCACCGAAGTCGTGCGCGCACCGCGCACCAAGCGTTGCTTGCGCGAAGCGGCGCGCGGCTTGGTCCCCGAGGAAGTCCGCACCCGGGCGAAGGCCTCCTTCCCGCTTCCGTTCCAGGCCTGGCTGGACGGAGAGGGCGGCCGTCTGATCGAGTCGCCCTTCGCCCGTGCCCTGTTCCAGCCGCCGGCGCTCGAGGCCGTGGCGTCCGATCCCAGCCGGCACTGGAACTACGCCTGGCCGATGCTGAACCTGGCTCGCTGGGGCGACCGCTGGTTCTCTTGATTCGCGCGCTGGATCGAAGCACTTCGCGGCGCTTTCGCTTCACTTTCTCCCCCGCTGAACGATCGGCCTGAGAGGCCCCCAGGGGGTCTTCCAGCCCGCTTTCGTGTCCTGTGCCGCCCGTCGGGCGCTCGCCGCAGGAAGCCCCTGATGGGGTCGCAGAGGACGGGTTGGATTCGGTAGACCATCTTCGCCGCCGGGCACGTACTCTCTTGTCCGGGGTCGTCCGCGCGCCCTGGTCCGGGGCACTTGGGGTTGCTACCCTTCCCGGCTAAGAGACCCAGCCGATCTCCTCTCAATCCCCCCCGCGCGCGACGTCGACAGCATCAGCAGAGACCCGATCTTTGCCCCGAGCTCGATCATGAATTCGAAACCTCTGGACTGGACGAATGTCCTCTTCATCGGCACCGCTCACATCTTGGCCCTCGTGGGCGTGGTGTGGCTGGTGACCATGGACTTCCACTGGCAGACGCTGGTCCTCGCGATCGTCTGGCTGGTGTTCTCCTCCATCTCGATCACAGGCGGTTACCACCGCCTGTTCTCTCACCCGACCTACAAGGCGAGCTGGCCGCTGCGGCTGTTCTACCTGTGCTTCGGCGCTGCCGGCATTCAGAACTCCGCCTTGAAGTGGTCGTCCGATCACCGCGTGCACCACGCGAAGACGGACACCATGGAAGACCCCTACAACATCAACCAGGGGTTCTGGTGGGCGCACATCGCGTGGATCTTACACCGTGACGATCGCCTGATCGAACCGACCAAGGTCAAGGACCTGATCAACGATCCGTTGGTCGCCTTCCAGCACAAGTACTACCTGCCGCTCGCGATCGTGTTTGGCGCGGTGCTGCCGTTCAGCTTCGGCCTCTTGTGGGGCGACCCGTGGGGCGCGCTGCTCGTGGCGGGCTTCCTGCGCCTCGTGCTGCAATGGCACGCGACCTTCTCGGTCAACTCCTTCACGCACATGATCGGCAGCCAGCCGTACTCGACACGTGGATCGGCGCGCGACTCCTTCGTCGCCGCCCTGATCACGATGGGTGAGGGCTACCACAACTTCCATCACAAGTTCCAAGCCGACTACCGCAACGGCATCCGCTGGTACCACTTCGACCCGACTAAGTGGTGGGTCTACTGCCTCTCGAAGGTGGGCGTTACTCGCGACCTGCGCCGCACGCCGAAAGAGCGCATCGAGAACGCGCGTCGCGCGGTCGCCTCCGGCAACGGCTGATCGAGGCCTTCCGCAACGCAAACCGGCCCCCCGCGTCCGATCGACGCGGGGGGCCGGTTTGCGTTGCAGGCGTTCGGTGCCGTTCCGGCGAGCCGGCATTCGCGCTTACTTGCCGAAGCGCGCTTCGAGTGCGGGCAGGGTCAATAGCACCAAGCGGCCGGTGACTTCGAGGCTCTCCTTCGAGCACTTGTCGAGCGTGTCCGCGTTCGTGTGCCAGTAGGAGTTGTTCGGTCCGTACTCGAAGTCGATCAGGTCGATCACCGGAATCGAGAGGCCATCGCTGAACGAGATGTGGTCGTCCATGACCGGCATCTTGCGCGCCCAGAGGTGCTTGCTGAGCTTGCCCCTGCGCGCCGCCTTTTCGAACTCGCGGATGACGTCCTTGTCGGAGTTCTCGTCCAGCGTGAACTTGAGCAGCTTGTCGCCGACCATGTCGAGCAACACGCAGAGCTTGTAGCGCACGCGCAGGTCGGACTTCTTGATCTGCTCGACGTGGTGCCGCGAGCCGTAGCGGTTGTCAGGGTCGCGCCACTGGTGATTCACCGCTTCTTCGCCGTCGAGGAACAGGAAGCGGTAGGTGACGGATCGTCGCGGCGCCTTGGCCATCACGCTCGCGAGTTCGAGCAAGACAGCCGTACTCGAGCCTCCGTCGTTCGCGCCGACGAAGTCGTCGCCGAGCCGCTTCGTGTCGTAGTGCGATGCGATGACGAAGATCGGTTGAGCGTCGCCACCCGTGCCGACCAGGTCGGCGTAGACGTTCGCGAACTCGACCAGTCCGACCGGCGTCTGCGCCTTGAAGGTCTCGCGCACGGGGTCGAGCTCGGACTTGCGCAGCTCGATTTCGAGGTACTTGCGCGTGCGTTCAGCACCTTCGCTGCCCGAGAAGCGCGGGCCGATGGCGACCTGAGCCTCCAGGTGCTTCCACGCCACTCCGGCGTCGAAGGCACGGTCCAGCGCGGGGGGGGCGTCGCCCGGGGGGGGCGTCTCCGCGTCCCCGTTGGCACAGGCCACGGCGACGGTCACGCAGATCAACAGGCAGAAGATGCGATGCATCCGCGCAGGATAGCGAACGCGGAAAGTCGCCGCCGCGCCGATCTTCCCAGCATCGGGGAAGTCGGCGCTGGGGCCGTTGGAAGCACGTCGACGCTGCCGGCGCGCCTGAGAAAGCGCTTCGAACCGCTGAGAGGGCGGCCTCTAGGGCCCAAGAGAGGGGTGCTCATCCTCCCAGCAACGGACCTTGGATTCGGGCGGTATCAGCGAAGGCTCATGCCGCACCGGGGGCTGGTCGAAGGAGGATCAGCACTTTCCTCCGAACGCACGTTCCGCGCCTCGGCGCGGCCCAAGAACTCGACAATCTCATGACCGACGGCAGAGAGCTCTACGACCTCGTCCAAACGGATCGCGAACAGTCACGCTTCCAAGCTTTGAACTGGGAGGGGACCTTCCAGGACTACCTGGCGATCCTCGAGGAGACGCCGCTCGCCGCGCGCAACGCGTGGCAGCGCCTCTACGACATGATCATGTCACACGGCTACACCGATCCCGCCAAGCGCGGCGGCGTGAAGCGCTGGAACCTGTTCAGCGATCCGCTCGGTGACGGACACGACGCCGTCTTCGGTCTCGATACTCCGCTGAGCCGCCTGGTGCAGACGGTACGAGCCGGCGCTTGCGGCTTCGGGCCCGAGCGTCGCGTCGTGCTGCTGCACGGACCCGTCGGTTCGTCCAAGTCGACCATCGCGCGCCTCTTGAAGGTCGGACTCGAGGAGTACTCGAAGACGGACGAGGGCGCGCTCTACACCTTCCGCTGGGACGTCGACGGAGAGTCGATCCAGTCCCCGATGAACCAGGACCCGCTGCTGCTGGTGCCGGAGGAGTCGCGTGAGAGGGTCGCTGAGAAGCTCAACGAAGGACTGCGCAAGGAGTACCGCCTGAAGATCTCGGGCGAGCTCGACCCGGTCAGCCGGTTCTACTATCAGATGCTGATGGGGCGCTACTCCGGTGATTGGTCGAAGGTCATCGAGCACGTCAAGGTGCGCCGCATGGTGCTCTGCGAAGAAGACCGTATCGGCATCGGTACCTTCCAGCCGAAGGACGAGAAGAACCAGGACTCGACCGAGCTGACCGGCGATCTGAACTACCGCAAGATCGCGGAGTACGGTTCGGATTCCGACCCGCGTGCGTTCAACTTCGACGGCGAGTTCAACGTCGCGAACCGCGGTTTGCTCGAGTTCGTCGAGGTGCTCAAGCTAGACGTCGCGTTCCTCTACGACCTGCTCGGTGCAACGCAGGAACACTCGATCAAGCCGCGCAAGTTCGCGCAGACGAGCATCGACGAAGTGATCATCGGGCACACCAACGAGCCCGAGTACAAGAAGCTGCAGTCGAACGACCTGATGGAGGCGTTCCGCGACCGCACGATCAAGATCGACGTGCCGTACAACCTCTCGTACGGGGACGAAGCGCGAATCTACCAGCGTCAGTTCCGTCGTCGCGACGGTCTGGTGCGCTCGATCGCGCCCCACACGCTCGAGATGGCGGCGTTGTGGGCCGTGCTGACGCGACTCGACGAGCCGACGCACCCCAACCTGACGCTGATGCAGAAGGCACGCCTCTACGCGGGTGAAGACGTCGGCGGCTTCACGCGCGACCAGGTGCGTGAGATGAAGAACGAGTCACCTCGCGAAGGTATGGTCGGCATCAGTCCGCGCTACGTGCAGGACTCGATCGCGACCTGCTTGGTCTCGGACCGACACACGGTGGGGCCGATGGACGTGCTCGACGCGCTCGAGTACGGCTTGTTGCACCACTCGCTGATCTCGAACGAAGAGACGCGCAAGCGCTACACGCAGTTGATCTCGGTCGCTCGTGAAGAGTACGAAGAGGTCATCAAGCGCGAGGTCCAGACGGCGATCTCCGCCGACCGTGAGGCGATCGACCGCTTGTGCGGCAAGTACGTCGACAACGTCAAGGCGTACGTCACGCACGAGATGGTCGTGGACGGTTCCGGTCGCGAGCGCGAGCCGGAAGAGCGTCTGATGCGCTCGATCGAAGAGAAGATCGAGATCCCCGAGGCGCGCAAGGATGACTTCCGCCACGAGCTGATGAACTACATCGCAGCGGTACACCTCGAAGGTCAGACCTTCGACTACCGCCAGAACGACAGACTGCGCCGCGCGCTCGAGCTGAAGATGTTCGAAGACCGTCGCGACTCGATCCAGCTGACCAGCTTGGTCTCGACGGTGGTCGATCCCGACACGCAGGAGAAGATCGCGGTCATCCGCGACCGTCTGATGCGCGAGTTCGGTTACGACGAACTCTCCGCCGACGAAGTGCTGCACCGCGTCGCCGGAATGTTCTCGCGCACGTCCGGCGACCCCGAGGGCGAAGCGGACGCTGCCTAAGCATGTATCGCATCGAACGAGACCGCTCGCGCTTCCGCGAGATCGTCCGCGGCCGGATCCGCGAGGATCTGCGCAAGTACCTCTCGTCGACCGAGCTGCTCGGCCGACGCGGGGACAAGACGGTCTCGATTCCGGTGCCGCAGATCGAGCTGCCGCGCTTTCGCTTCGGCGACAACAAGAAGCAAGGCGTCGGTCAAGGGCCCGGCAAGAAGGGCCAACCTGTCGACGGTGACGCGCAGGACGGCGACGGCGCCGGCGGCGCCGGTGAGAACGCCGGTCAGCACATCCTGGAGGTCGACGTCGAGCTCGAAGAGCTGGCCGAGATGCTCGGGAATGAGCTCGAGCTGCCGAACATCGAGCCGCGCGGTGATCGCCTGTTATCTGCGGACGGCGGTCGCTACACCGGCATCCGTTCGACGGGGCCGAAGTCGCTGCGCCACTTCCGCCGCACCTACAAGAACGCACTGCAGCGAACGATCGCGAGCGGTGACTACGATCCGCTGAAGCCGCGCGTGGTTCCGATTCGCGAAGACGAGCGCATGCGCTGGCGCAAAGAGAACCCGCGTCCCGAGTCCTCGGCCGTGATCTTCCACATCATGGACGTGTCCGGCTCGATGGGCCGCGAACAGAAGGACATCGTGCGCATCAAGGCCTTCTGGATCGACACCTGGTTGCGCAGCCAGTACGACAACCTCGAAGTCGTCTACATCGTCCACGACGCCGTGGCCAAGGTCGTCGATCAAGACACCTTCTTCCACTTGCGCGAGTCCGGCGGAACGAAGATCAGCTCGGCGTACGACTTGTGCCTCGCGCAGATCCAAGAACGCTTCCGCCCGGAAGACTGGAACATCTACCCGTTCCACTACTCCGACGGCGACAACTGGTCGGCGCGCGACACGGAGCGCTGTGTCGGACTGCTGCGCGACGAGATCCTGCCGCGCGTCAATCAGTTCTGCTACGGCCAGGTCAAGAGCGCCTACGGCTCGGGTCAGTTCAAGAAGGACCTCGATGGCAGCCTGGAAGACTCGGAGCGACTCGTGACCGCGAACGTCGACGACCGCGAAGGCATCGCCGAAGCGATCCGAACCTTCCTCGGGAAAGGCCGCTGATATGGTGCACCTCAAGAACCTGACGCCCGAGCTGAAGCCGATCGCCTTCCAGATCGAAGCGATCGCGAAGGACGCCGGCCTCGACTTCTTCGAGGTCGTCTTCGAAGGACACGACGCACGCGACGTGAACGCGCTCGCGGCCTACAGCGGCTTCCCCGTGCGCTACGCTTCGTGGCGCTTCGGCATGGAGTACGAGCGCCTCGAGAAGGGCTACGCCTGGGGTCTGTCGAAGATCTACGAGCTGGTGATCAACAACGATCCGACCTACGCCTACTTGGTGCGCTCGAACTCGCTGCTCGAGCAGAAGCTGGTCATCGCGCACGTCTTCGGACACGCCGACTTCTTCAAGCACAACGTCTGGTTCTCGCCGACCGAGCGCAAGATGGTCGATCTGATGGAGGCGCACTCGATCCGCGTGCGCCGCTACATCGAGGCCGTGGGGCAAGAAGAGGTCGAGCGCTTCCTCGACCTCGCGATGGCTCTCGACAACCTAACCGACCCCTTCCTGCCGCTGCGCGAATTGCGTTCCGGCAAGCCGAAGCGCACCGGCGGCAACCAGTCGGAACGCGCGCGCGCGGCCTTCGAAGCCGTCTCCGACGGATCGATCCGCCGACTGCCCGAGCCGCAGGCGTACGATGGTCCGTCGAAGCCGCCGACCTTCGACATCTTGGGCTTCCTCGCCGAAGCCGCGGATCTCGAGCCATGGCAGCGCGACATCGTGCGCATCGTGCGCGCCGAGGCATATTACTTCATGCCGCAGCGCATGACGAAGATCATGAACGAGGGTTGGGCCTCGTTCTGGCACAGCCGAATCATGACGCGCGCCGTCGCCGGGCCGGACGAGATCATCGACTTCGCCGATTGCCACTCGGGCGCGACGATGGCCAGCCCCGGTCAGCTGAACCCGTACAAGATGGGCATCGAGTTGTTCCGCCATGCGGAGCGCGCCGGCATGGACCTCTTCCACATGCGCGCGGTGCACAACGACACGAGCTTCATCGACGCCATCATCGACGAGGAGTTCGCCGAACGGCACGGACTCTATGTCTACGGCAAGAACCAACGCACCGGTCGTGTCGAAGTCGTCGATCGCGACTGGACCAAGGTCAAGAACCAGCTGCTCACGAACCTGACCTGGGGCGGCTTGCCGCAGATCGAGCTGCTCGAGGCAGACTACGAAGGTCGCGGTGAGTTGTACCTCAACCACCGCCACGACGGTCGGGACCTGCAGCTCGACTCGGCGGCGAAGACGCTGGAACAAGTCCTGCAGCTCTGGGGCCGCCCGGTTCACCTGCTGACGCAGGAAGAGGGCCAAGGTCGCCTCTTGTCCGCGGACGAGGATGGCGTGCAGGTCTACGAGACCGACGAGAACGGCGACATTCCCTCGCAGCCGGACGACGCTGACGACGACGCTCGTCAAGCGTCCTGAGCGAGTGCATCGCGCGCGGTGAATGCGTAGGCTGGCCGCATGGCCATCGTCCACGAACTCTCCTGGTCCGTCTCGCGCGCCGGCACCTTCCGGTCGTGCAAGCGCATGTACTACATCGACTACTACCTCTCCTGGCGCGGCTGGGAGCGGACAGCACCCGAGGAACGCAAGCGCGCGTACCTGCTGAAGAAGATGACGCGCTTGCCGATGCTGGCCGGCGACTGTCTGCACACGGCGCTCGAAGGTTGGTTCCAAGCGAAGACCGAAGGTCGCGTGCTGAGCGCCGATGAAGTCACGCAGCAAGCGGTAATGCGGTTGCGCGAGGGCTACAAGATGTCGCGCGACGGCGGCTGGCGCGCGCGTCCCAGCAAGCTGACGCGACTCGCCGAACACCACTACGTCGAAGACCGCATCGATGAGAAGTCGGGCGCCGCGGCCGAGTACGGCACGCGCTATCGCCGGCGCATCGAAGACGGTGTGAAGGCGTTCTTCGAGATGCCGGAGCTCGCCGAGGTCCGCGAAGTCGATCCGAAGGACTACCTCGCGCTCGAGGAAATGGGCACGATCGAGCTCTTCGGCACCAAGGCTTTCGCGATTCCTGACTTCGCGTACCGCCGCACGCGGACGGGCGAGCGCGAGATCACGATCTACGACTGGAAGACCGGGCAGCCGCGCGAGCAAGACCGCTTCCAGCTCGCCGTCTACGTCTTCTACGCCGGCGAGAAGTGGGGCGCGAAGCCCGCCGAGTGCTACTGCGTCGACGCCTATTTGCCGACGCGCAAGCTCGAGCGCACGCAGTTCTCGGACGCCGACATGGAACCCGTGATGGACCGCGTCGAGACGACCCTCGCCGAGATGCGCGAAGTGCACTTCGACGCCGACGAGGGCATGGGGGACGCGAACGCCTTCCCGATGGTCGAAGAGGGGTCACGCGAATGCAGCTCGTGCAACTACCGCGAGCTCTGCGGCCGTTAGAGTGAAGTACCGTGCCAGGTTCAGTTTTTCGATCTGAGCGAGCAGCCCGAGCCACAAGGCCCGGGCTGCTCGCTCAGATCGAAAAACTGAACCTGGCGCGGTACTTCACTCTAAGGAGCGGCGCGGACGCGAGTTGAAGAACAGCAGCGCGCCGATTCCGGCGATGCCGACCAGTGCGGTCCATGGCTGCGCGGCCCAGCCGGAGATGGCTGCCGGGACCTCCATTTCCATTCTGGAGAAGATGCTCGTGAGCGTGAGGTGGTCGGGATTGAAGCCGCCGAGGATCGCCATGCCCAGCAGCAGCTCGAGCAGGGCGGCACCCGTGATCAGTCCCGCTGCTGTCAAGATCGACTCATTGGTCTGGCGCGGCAGGCCGCGTTCGCCGATCCAGCGGAAGATGGCGCCGATCAAGATGCCGACACCGATCGCTGCCGGCAGGTAGATGCCGACCGCGAGCGCCATCGACGGAAGCATCATGCCGCGCTTGGTGGCGGTGATTTCCATCAGCACCGCGAGGACGCCGAGACCGAGTCCGAAGTAGATCGGCACCAGCGGAAGGTTGCTGTCGAGCAGCAAGCCCTCGATCAAGGTGGAGAACATCTTGCCCTGCGGAGCGGGGAGCGCCTCTGAGCCGAGACCGTACGCGTTGTGCGCGACGAACAGCACGATCGGCACGACGATGCAGCCCACGATGAGGCCCAGAATCTGTGCGACGAAGCCGTCCTGCACGCGCACGCCGCAGAGCTGGATCGTCTTGTAGTCCTGGCTCGAGTCGTTCGCCGTGCAGACGGCGACGCAGGCGGCGACGACGAGCGGAGTCAACAGTGCGACGTCATCGATCGAGATAGAGTCGCGAGTGGCCAGCGTGACGAGGCACAGCACGAGCGTCGTGACGAAGATCGTTCCGGATACAGGTGAGGCTGACGAACCGATCTGCAGCGAGAGGATCGCGCCGAGGGTCACCATCAGCATCGCCATGATCAGGATCGTGACGGACATGCTCACCGTGAAGAGGCTGAAGCCGTCTTGCCAGAACAACCAGCCGAGCAGCATCACGACGCCGACCATGATCGAAGCCCGCAGCTTGGCGCGCATCCCCGTATCGACCTCGAGCACCGAGAGATCGCCGACCTCCGCAATGCCTACGTTGCGCGCGCCGGGACCCAAGAACTTGATGAGCGAGTAGATGACCGCGACCAACATCGTCGCGCCGCCCGCCCAGCGCAGCGTGGGGTCCGTCGCGCCGCCCGTCGCGCCAAGGAACGCGTCGAAGCGTTCTGTGCCCGGCGTGAGCCCGATCAAGTAAGCATCGCCGATCATGCGGATCATCGCGCCGCCGAAGACGAGCAGAGCCGTCGGCAGTGTCAACAGACCGCCGATGCCGATCAACATCGCTTCCAGCGGTAGGTGTCCGGAGAAGCCTTTCTCTCCATCTGCACGATGAGGGATCGAGAAGGCCTCCGCGAACGCCTGCGTCTTGACGAGCAGCGTTGCGCCGAATCCCGCTCCGAGCGCGGCGAACAGCGAACGGCCCATGCGCGGACGCTTGTCGGAGTCGGCGACAGCCGACTCGATCATCGTCTCGCACGCGCGCGCCTCGGGCGCCGGCAGGGACGGGTCCGACAAAAACTTCTTCGTGGCGAGGCCGACGAAGCCGTAGCCGATCAGAGCGCCGGCGAGGCTGAGCACGATCAACGTCACGACATCGACCGGTGGGACGGCGGTCGGTGCTCCCGGTCCGCCCTCGGCCATGCGCTCGGCGTATAGGATCTGGATGATCGGTGCCGTGAAGATCACACCCGCCGTCACCGCCATGCCGGCCGAGCCGGAGACCTGCGTCAGGTTGAGGAAGCGCGAGCCTTCCTTGCCCTTCAGTCGCGACGCGAAGATTCCCCACGCGCACAAGATCACCAGTGGGCTGACTCCCGGTGTGATGCCCGCCTTGAGTCCGGCGATGACGAAGGTCCCGGAGAGGACGGCGGTGAGCAAGAGGCCGAAGGCGATCGGGAGGAAGTCTCGATGCATGCGCTGGAGGGCTGGGGGTGGGAGCGGCTCGCGGGCTCGCGAGGTGGGATGAGCGTAGAGACCACATAGGTCTTCTGCAAAGGCGCCCCGGGACCCGCTGGAGGCATATACTTTTGGGTTCCGGCCCCTGCCGGCCGCGCCATGCCGAGCCCCCGCATCTCGATCGTCCTGCCGACCTGGAACGGCGCCCGGGACCTCGCTCGACTCCTGCCCGCTCTCGCGGACCAGGTGGATTGCGGGGAAGTCGAACTCGTGGCGATCGATTCCTCTTCGCAGGACGACACCTGCGCGCTGTTGGAGGCCGCCGCCGCCCGCCTCGAAGTCATCCCGCAAGCCGAGTTCCGCCACGGCGCCACGCGCAATCTCGCTGCCGATCGGGCGACGGGCGAGCTGCTGGTGTTCTTGAGCCAAGACGTCGTGCCCGCCGGCTCCGACTTCCTCGCACGGCTCACGGCGGTCTTCGACGATCCGCAGGTCGCCGGAGCGACGGCTCGCGTTCTGCCGCACCCCGGCGACGATCCGCTGACGGCGCGCACGGTGCTCGACTCGCCGGAAGCCGGTCAAGTCGCGCACGCGCGTCGGCTCGATCCTGAAGGCCGCATGTGGGACCTACCCGCCGAGGAACGCGTCGAGCTGCTGCGCTTCAACAACGTCGCCTCCGCGATCCGCGCCTCGGTGTTCCGCGAGATCCCCTTTCCCGACGTGCCCTTTGGCGAGGACTTCGCCTGGGCCGCCCGTGCGCTGACTGCCGGCCACACACTGCGCTTCGTGCCCGAAGCCGTCGCGTACCACGCCCACGACTACACGCCCCGTCAGGCCTTCGAGCGCTATCGCATCGACGCCGCCTTCCACCGCGAAATCCACGGCCACCGCCTGCGTCCCACCGTCTTCTCCGTCGCTCGCGGCATCGGCTTCGAGGTGCGCGAAGACTGGCGCTACCTGAATCGTACGCACGCGCCGGCCAAGCTCCGTCACCTCGTGCGGTCCGTCGGACTGCGCGGGGCACAAGTGCTTGGCCAGTTCTGGGGCAGTCGCGGATGGGGTCCCGACTTCTGGCCTGATTCCGCCCGTGATGCGAGCTGATCGGTAGCTGTGTGCCGACTCCGCGGGCGCTACACTCTCTCGTCCGCCCGTCGCCCCCGCCCCCGATCCATGCGCCCTATTCGATCCGTCTCCATCCTGATGCCGACCTGGCAGGGGATGGAGTTCCTCGAGCGCGTGATGACCGCGCTGGCCGGCCAAGTGCTCGACATCCCGTGGGACTTCCGCGCGATCGATTCGGGCTCGACCGATGGAACGTGGGAGTTCCTCGGCGAGCGGGCGGAAGGCTTCCCCGTGCCGCTCGAACGCGAACGCATCCACAGCATCGAGTTCGATCACGGCGACACGCGCAACTTGCTCGCGGCGCGCTCACGCGGTGACTTGTTGGTCTTCCTGACGCAGGACGCGATCCCGGTCGGCATCGACTGGCTCGCGAAGCTCGTGAAGAACTTCGAGGACGAACAAGTCGGCGCAGCCTACTGCCGCAACCTGCCGCGACCCGACGCAGACCTCCTGACCAAGGTCTTCAGCGAACAGGATCCCGGCTACACCGCGGGACGTCGCGAGACGCGCTTGCCCGATGCCTCGACCTACGCGGCGATGGACGCGCACGAGCGGCGCGTGTTCTTCAACTTCAACGACGTCGCCTCCGCGATCCGTCGCGAGCTCTGGGAACGTCATCCGTTCCCGCGCACGAACTTCGGCGAAGACGTGCTGATGGCGCGTGCCTTGCTCGAAGCCGGTTTCACCGTCGTCTATGACGACGAAGCCGTCGTCGAACACAGCCACGACTACGACGCGGACGAGTGCTTCGCGCGCGGGAAGATCGACGGCGCGTTCAACGCCGAGTGGCTCGATCGCATCTGCGTCGGGTCGCGATCCGACGCGCTGGTCTTGACCGGTCGCCAGCTCGAACGCGACCGCGTGGCGCTGGAAGCCGCCGGGCTGTCCAAGGCGGATGTGGAACGCGAACTGAAGCGCGTGCGCGCACAGCGCGAAGCGACCTTCCTCGGCCTGTGGGAAGGCGGACGCACCGCGCTGCGTCAACCCACGACGACCGTGCGCGACGAGACGACGCTCTCGGTGCTCTACGTCGTGCACGGCTTCCCGCCCGACACTTGGGCAGGCACCGAGATCTACACCTACAACCTGGCGAAGGAGATGGCGCGTCGCGGCCACCGCGTCACGGTGCTCGCCCGCGTGCCCGCCGACGATCGCGACTTGCCCGACTTCCACGTCGAAGACTCTGAGTTTCAAGGCCTGCGCGTGCTGCGCATGACGCACCGCTTGGAACACGCCAGCCTGCGCGAGAGCTACTGCCAACCCAAGGCCGAAGCGGCGTTCAACACGGTTCTGGCTCGCGAAGCGCCGGACGTCGTACACTTCCAACACCTGATCCACACTTCGGCGGGCTTGGTGCAGATTGCCAAGCGAGCCGGACTCGCGACGGTGATCACGTGTCACGACTACTGGTCGATCTGCGCGCGCGTCCAATTGATCCGCCCCGACGGCGAGATCTGCCCGGAGAACATGGGCAGCGGCTGCTATCTGTGCGTCAAGGAACGCGGCTTGGGCTTGATCTCGCGCATGAAGCGGCTCGATCGCGCGGCGCGGCCGTTGGTCGGCGCGCTCGCGAGAGGCCTGCGCAAGGGTGTCGAGCTGACGGGCGCCGATGCCGGTCGCTGGGAAGGCTTCGACGACATGCTGCAGCGCCAGGAGTACGTCGTCGGCGCGTACGCGGCCGCTGACTTGCGCATCAGTCCGTCGCGCTTCTTGCGCCAGAAGCTCGTCGACACGGCCGGCTTCGATCCGCGCCGCTTCCTGTTCTCCGACAACGGCATGCGCACGGATCACGTGCACGCCTTGAAGAAGCAACCCGACCCCGAGGGGCGCGTGCGCTTCGGATTCGTCGGTTCGCTGGTCTGGTACAAGGGCGGCGAAACGCTGATTCGCGCGATGCGCGAGCTCGCCGGCGAGAAGGTCGTGTTGAACGTCTACGGCGGCTTCGATCCGTCGAGCGACCCGCACCACGCGGAACTCGAACGCCTCGCGGATGGCGCACCGGTCGACTTCAAGGGGCGCTTCGACAACGCAAGCCTCAGCGAGGTCTACGCCGAGATCGACGTGCTCGTCGTTCCGAGCATCTGGTACGAGAACTCGCCGATCACGATCCACGAGGCGTACTTGACCGAGACTCCGGTGCTGGCGTCGGACCTCGGCGGCATGGCCGAGTTCGTGAGGGACGGCGTCGACGGCTTGCTGTTCGATGTCGGCAACCCGATCGATCTCGCCGCCAAGATGCTGCGCTTCGCGCACGAGCCGGGACTGGCCGCGGAACTCAGTCAGGACTTCATGCCGATCAAGACCATCGAGCAGAACGGCGAAGAGACAGAGTTCCGCTATCGCGCACTGTGCACGATCGATCGCACGACGAAGCCGCTCGGCCCGCGGCGCTTCTGCGACTTCACCGGCATCCACGCGCTCGAACGCTACGGGCCCGTCGAACCGCAGGGCAAAGACCTACTGTTGATGAGACCGGGCGGGGCCGCGGCCGAATACGACATCCGCGGCGCCGGCGGCGGACGTCGACGCATCGAAGTCGGTGTGCTCGCGCTCGGTGCCGAGCCCGGCGTCGAGATGGGGGGCCGCGTGCTGGTCGACGGCGTCGAAGTCGGTCAGCTGGAGCTCTTCCGGCCGGATGGTGAAGACGTCCTGCACCGCTACGTGATCCAGACCGAGCTCGTGCGTGATGCGGCGCGGTTGCGCATCGAGACCGCGCTCACCGCCGGCGGCCCCGAGGCCTACCTGCGCATTCAACACCTGCTCGTCGACGAGGTGCATGCGTGAGTTCGAAGCGCAAGGGGCGCGGTAAGCCCTCCAAGCCCGCGGCGAAGCCCGCGAAGTCCTCCGCGAAGAGCAAGCCGGCCAAGCAGGTCGGCGCGTCCCAGGCCTCCAAGCTCGATCCCAAGGACCCGCTGCGCCTGCGCGTGCAGTTCGGAGAGAGCGTGGCCGACGCGGATCTTCCGCGCTGCGCGATCGTGATTTTGAACCTCAACGGTCGCCTTCACCTGAAGCCGTGCTTCGAGACGCTGGCGGCGCTCGACTACCCGCGCGAGAAGGTTGAAGTGATCCTGGTCGACAACGCGTCGACCGACGGCTCCGTCGAAGAGATGCAGCGCGATCACGCGTGGGTCAAGCTGCACGTCAACGAGCGCAACGTCGGCTTCGCGCCGGGTTGCAACCAAGGCGTGAAACTCGCCGACGACCCGGAAGTCGTCGTCTTCTTGAACAACGACATGCGCGTCGAGCCCGACTGGCTGCGCACGCTCGTCGAACCGATCGCGCGCGGTGAACACGCGGCGACCACGTCGAAGATGCTCTCGTGGGACGGCAAGCTGATGAACAGCGCCGGTGGAGGCATGAACTTCCACGGCATCGGTATCCAGCGCGGCTACCTCGAAGCGATCACCGACAACTTCGCCTGGCCGCGCCTGTCGCTCTTCGCCTGCGGCGGCGCGATGGCGATGGACGCGAAGGCATACCGCGAGGTGGGGGGCTTCGACGACGAGTTCTTCGCCTACTACGAGGACGTCGACCTCGGCTGGCGTACGTGGGTTGCGGGGCACTCGATTGCCTACGTGCCGAAGTCGATTGCGTACCACCACCACTCGAGCACCAGCCGGCGCTTGCCGATGGAGATGATTCGTTTGCTACAGGTGCGCAATCCGCTCTACGCGTGCGTCAAGAACTACGACGACGCCAACCTCCAGCGCATCTTACCCGCGATCCTCGGACTCGCGACGCGGCGGATGTTGATGGTCAGCGGCCTTGAAGACGACACACCCTTTCGCATCGAGAAGGCGAACCCGGCGGCGATGAGCACCGTGCGTCGCTTCTTCGAGAAGGCGCGGTCGGGCAAGGGCGGCGACACGATCCCGCTCAAGCGCGTGGCTGCAGCCGACCTGATCGGCATCAACGACCTGCTCGGTCGCTGGAAACACTGGATGGCGAAGCGCGACGCGGTGCAAGCCATGCGGAAGACGCCCGACTCGGACATCTTGCGATTGTTCCTCAAGCCGCACTGGTGCGTCGAGGGCGAGCAGGGCTACATGGGCCTGCACGAAGGCATGACATCCTTCTTGGGGCTGGACGAGCTCTTCGACGGCTGCACCGACCGCGGCGACGAACCGCACAAGTAGGAGACCACCCGCATGCATCACTCGAATGACACGACGGTTCTCGCTCACTACTACGTTCAACGCGGCAAGGAGGCCGAGTTCGACGCCGTGCTGCGCGAGCACCGCGCCGGCTTGGAAGAGTCGGACTTGATCAACAAATCGGTCCCGACTCAGATCTACCGCATCACGGAAGAAGGGGGGACGTCGCTGTACGTCGAGATCTTCGACTGGGTGTCCGCCGAAGCCCCGCGCGACGCTCACACGCACCCGATCATCGGTCCGCTCTGGAACAAGATCATGGGCCTCTGCGAAGCGCGCGGCCCGGGGGGCCAGCCCTTCCACTTCCCGCACGCCAAGCGCTTGCAGTGAAGTACCTTGGGAGCGGTAGTCGGGCGCTTGGACGGCGTCTCGTCGGGAACTCCGATGCACAGGCCGATCAAGGGTTAGGCGCCTTCAGGCAGCTCGAGCAGTCGGTCGACTTCGGAGAGCGCATTGTGCAGACGGCGAAGAACGCGCCCGCTAGTTCGACCTGGCTCTGATCGCCGGTCAGCTCGCGCGACTTCGCCCATTCCGAGTGCTTGGGGACTTGCACCAAGCAGTACGCCTGCACGTTGCTCGAGCTCGCCGCGCGGCTCGCACGCACTCCTCGATCGTCTCGCGAAGCACGGGGTCGGCGCGAAAGGCGCGGGTCGTGCAGTGCTTCGACATCTGCCGTTGGGTCTCGTTCATCACGTGCAGGGGTCAGACTTCCAGGATGGGACCGACTTCGTCCTGCGAGGCGACGAGCACCTGGACGTGATCGAGACCCAAGCGCGAGAGCGCGTGTCGCGCGACCGATTCGGCTCGTTCCGCCGTGTTGGTCTTCTTCGAGAGGTGCGCGAGCACCAGCGTGTGCAGTTCGGGACCGGCGAGCCACTCGAGCATTTGCGCCGCTTGTTCGTTGGAGAGGTGCCCGCGGTCTCCGCCGATGCGATTCTGCAGGACCGGCGGATAAGGGCCGCTCGCGAGTTCTTCCACGTCGTGATTGAACTCGAGCACGAGCAGGTGTGCCCCCGTGAGCGCGTCCGCAACTTCGCGCCGCGGGTGACCCATGTCGGTCAGCACGACGGCGATGCGCTCTTCGTGTTCGAGACGGAAGGCCACCGTCGGATCGCAGTCGTGGGGGAGCAGCACCGAGCGCAGCTTCACTTCCGAACCGCGACCGGCGGGATGCACCAGGTCGACGTCGCGTCCGATCCGCAGCACGTTCTTGCGCGGCGCGCGCGCCACGGACTTGTGCAGCATGATCTTCTCGGCGCAGTGCAGCTCGGCTTCCTGTCGCTTCGCGACGGAGCCGGCCGAGCGCGAGTGGTCGAGGTGTCCGTGCGTCACGAGCACGTGGTCCAAGGTCTTCAAGCCGAGTCCGACTGTTTCGAAGCGCTCGGAGAGCTTGCGGATGCCGAGACCGGCGTCAACCAGCAAGCTCTGCTCGCCGGCCCGCAGGAGCGTCGCGTTGCCTTCGCTACCTGAGCTTAGCGTCTGCAAGTGCATCAGGCGATGCCCCGTCTCGGCAACAGAAGCGTGGCGAGTGCCAAGAGCAGCGAGAGCGCGCTGATCCAGATGCCGCGCGTGAACGAAGGGGGTCGGTACTCGAACTCGACTTCGACGTTGCCGGCCGGAACGCGCACCGCGCGGAAGGCGTGATCCACGCGCAGCACTTCGGACGATTCGCCGTTCACCGTCGCATGCCAGCCGGGGTACCACGCCTCGCGCACGACCAGCCAGCCGCCGTCGGAAGCTTGGATCGAGACGGCGAAGTGATTCGCGTCGGCGCGCAACCACTGCAAGACGCCCTTGCGGTGTCGAGCCGGATCGAGCGGTTCGTCGCCCTGCGGCGAAGATCCGCCCGGTCCCGAGGGGACGATCGTCGCCGTCTCGACCGGATCGAGCGCGTGCGAAGCGAGCAGGTTCAAGGCGACGGCATCGGTCGAACAGTACTCGAGCGCGGGCACGATGCGCGCGATCGGCAGGCTGCCGTGGCGCCGGTAAAGGCGCCAGCCGGCTGCGGAGTCGATGCGCATCAGTTCTTCGCGTTCCAAGTCGTGCTGCGAGAGCACGGCGTTGACACCTAGGCGGTCGAGCAGCTGGTGGTCGAGCTGTTCGACATCGGAGATGCGGCTCGCGCCGGTGAGGTACGGGCTGCGCGGGTCGACGAGCGACATCAAGTCGACTTGCCAGCGCGGAGTGAAGACTTGGTAGGTGGAAAGGTCGGCCGTGTTGTAGAGCTGTGGCAAGTTCGGGCGCGCGAGATTTAGGACTTCGTCGAGGCCCGACTCGCTGGCGTCGTGGCGCAAGACACGACCGTCGTCCGAGACTTGGTGCAGGGCCGTCATGCGCTTCGATTGCGGCGCGAACTCGATGCCGCCCAAGTCACGCGGTGCGAGGTGGGTGCGCGACAGTGAGACCGCTTCGACGCAGATCAAGACACCGGCGACCACGGCGAAGCGCGGCTTGCGAATGAGCCACGCGGCGGCGCCACCGGCGAGCGCGGTGAGCAACAGCTCGAGCCCTTGTCCGCGGATGCGCCCTGCGTCTGCGGCGAGCGCTTCGGCCGGCATGTACTGTTCGACGAGCGCGCGATCGACTTCGAGGCGGGCGGGGAGCTCGGCGTAGATCTCGTTCGCGAAGCCTTCGTTGGAGGTGGAGAGCCACCAGACCGAGCCGAAGGCGGCGCAGATCAACACCGCGGTGATCAATGCGCGTCGCGGAACGACACTGACGCCGCGCAGCGCATCGACGCCCAAGGCCGCGAGCCACGGCCACAAGACCCAGAGCACGGCTCCGGCGCGCGTCGGCGCGCCGAGGTCGAAGCCGGGCAAGCCGTAGAGCCACGACATGGGCGGCAGTCCGAGCACGAACAACAGCACCGCGAGCGCGGAGAGTCCGGGGAAGATCGCGTGACGACCGGCGCCGGCGAGTCCCGCGGCGGCGAGCAACAAGACGACCACGCCGGCGGCGAGGTTCCACTCGAGCAGCACGGCGCGCTGCGCAAGCTCGTCATCCGAATCGTCGGTGTACGCCCAGACGGCGCCAAGACCGGGAGCGAAGCGTTCCTCGGTGGGCACACCAAAGAGCTTCGGGGCGATCAAGGTGAGCAGCGCGGCGCTCGGTACGCGGCCGTCCGCGATGACGTCGGCATCGGTTGTGCGGCGCAGGGAGTTCTCGCTGGCTTCGAGCATCGGGAGCAGCTGGAGGGCTGCGAGTCCGATGCCGCAGGTCAGCGCAACGGCACCGATCGGCAGCGCGGACCACTGCTTGGACGTGATCGTCCGGAACGCGAGCCAGGCACCGGCGGCGAGCGCCACGAAGATCGCGATCGGCACGAAGCCGGCGAGGAACGAACACGCGAGCGAAAACGCGAGTGCGAGCGGCGCAGCGCGTCGTCCGGCGAAGATCCCGTCGATCGCCCACAAGCACCACGGCAACCAGAGTGCCGCGTCGAACTTCATCGCGAGGTGCAGGTTCGCGATGCCGAAGCCGCCGGACTGCAGCGCGAACGCGCCGAGCAAGGCGGCGGTCTGCGACAGTCCGCGCCGCTCCAAGAACAACTGCATGCCGAGTCCTGCGAGGAAGACCGCGAGCAATGCGTGCCAACCCGCCGCGACGTCCGGCGGCAACCACAGCCACAACCAGTGCGGCGGATACCAGATGCCGGCGATGCTGCCGGCTGCGAGCGGCGCACCGAGTCCGGCGAGCGGCGTCCATAGCGGCGCGTGTCCTTCGCGCAGCGCGGAGCGCGCCGTGACTTCGTCCGAGAGCGCGGGAAACAGACGGTCGGCAGTCCACTGGTTCGCGCCTTCCCACGCCGCCGCGGCGGCTTCGGGGTATTCGGTGGCGAGCGGTTCGAAGCAGACCGGCGCGATCGGCATGAAGCGCTTGCCGGGGAGCAGCGACGGACCGACGAGCAGCAGCGGCAGGATCAGGAGCAGCGCGCGCCGCCAAGCGGGGCGCGCGGGTAGACTCTCGTCCAGCTTGGTCTCCGTCTCGATGGGCGCGTTCATCGCTTGCCGCCTTCCGTTGCTTGCAACGCGTCGGCGAGACAGCTAGCGATCATCGCGTGCCCGCGCGGCGTGGGGTGCCAGTGGTCGGCTTCGTCGCCGGAGCCCAAGAAGAGCTCGTCAGCGCCGGCGCGTTCCGCTTCCGCGCGGAAGGTGGCGTGCGCATCGCACAGCGCGAGGCCGTGTTCCGCGGCGAAGTCTCGCGTCGCGCGCGTGTACTCGAGCAGCACGGGGCGTTCGCGTTCGACGATCGGCCGGCGCGGCATTGCGACGAGTACCAAGCGTGCGCCATCGGCCTCGACGGCCCTGCGCAGCGCGTCGAGGCCCGCGATGTAGTCGTCGACGTCCACACGGCGCAGCCCTTCCCAGGCGACTTCGCCGGCGCGGTCCGCGATCTCGGCTTGCGCTTCCTTCGGCCGCACGTAGCGCTCGTGCCGCGCTTGCATGCCGCCGTCGGCGCGCAACTGCAAGTAGGCGATCAGATGCGCGAGTCGCAGTTCCTTGCGCATGCGCTTGCTGAAGCGATACCACGAGGTGGTCTGTGCGTGTTGTCTTGCGAGCTTGTCTTCGTCGTTCGAGTCTTCGACGGGCCAGTGTTCGTTCACGGCACCGAAGGCAGCAACGACGACGTCGGCGTGGAAGTGTCGCGCACGTTCCCGATAGCGCTCGATGCCTTGCAGCACGGTGTACCCGATCACTCCGAAGTCGAGCACTTCGGCGGAGCGCCCGCGCGCCTCGAGTTCGGCCTCGAGCTGCGCGCTGTACGTATCGGCGTACTCGATGCCGATGCCGAAGGTCGACGAGTCGCCGAGCGTGACGATGCGCAGCGCGTCGCCGTTGTGCGGGGCAGGCCGCAGCGGTCCGCGATAGCCTTCGACATTCACTCGTTCATCTTCCGTCGACCAGTAGACCGTCCCGCCCGGGCGCGGCGCCCAGAGCGTCCGCATGTCGTGCGCGTGTAGGTCGTCCGCGCCGGCGAGCGCCGCGTCCTGCGCCGGGTTCCAGAGGATCAGCTGCGCGTACTGCACCGGCGGATGCTCGAAGCCCTCGAGACGCAGTCCTAGCTCGAAAACGAGCGCGAGGGCGCAGGGGACACCGAGAGCGAGTCCCAGCTTCTTGAGGATCGTGGCGCGCAACATGGTCGGCGCACATCCTATCCCGCTTCACTCACGGATCGAGGGCCGTAGGATGTGCGCCATGAGATCCCTGCGTTCCCGCGCCGTGCCGCGCGCCCTGCTCCTGTCCCTCCCGATCCTCGGCGCCTGCATCAGCGATCCGCCGGAACCGACGCGCAAGCAACTCCTGGAGCGCGTTCCGAACTCCGCGCTGGCGCTGAACTCGGACGTCGCGTGGTTGTCGGACGACGCGCGCGAGGGCCGACGCGCGGGCATGCGAGGCGAGATGGCCTCCGCCGACTGGCTGGCGCGTCAGCTGGGGACGATCGGGCTCGAGCCGATCGGTGAAGACGGGTACTTCCAACGCTTTCCCGTGCCGCTCGCCGCTCGCGTGGGCGAGTCGGCGAAAGTCGGCAAGGCGGTGAAGCTCTCGAGCGGCCGCGAAGCGGAAGTCGTGATCAGCGGGATGATCGAACCGCTCTTCTGCTCGATCTCCGGCGAAGTGCGCGGACCGCTGGTCTTCCGTGGTTATGGAATCGTCGACGAAGAGCGCGGACACGACGATTACGCGAGCGGACGCGTCGACGGCGCGATTGTCATGTTGCGTCGCGGCACTCCGGCAGCGGACGGTGAGTCGTGGGGCCTCGGAGGTTCAGTGTTGCACAAGGTCATGACGGCGAAGCGCAACGGCGCGGCGGCCGTGATCATCACGCAGGATCCTGCAGGCGAAGGCGGGCTGAGCTTCGAAGATGGTCATGAAGCCAATGCCGGCATTCCGTGCCTGTGGGCCGATCCTGTGCAAGCGGGCTGGCTGTGGTCCGGCAGTGGGGAAGAGTCGACGGCGGCCGAGTACTCGACGTTTCGCCGCTTGATCGCGGCAGCCGAGGCGGCCGACGGACCGACCGAAGTCGTGATCCACGCCGACGTGCGCCGCGAAGAAGGCACCGCGACGAACGTCCTCGCCGTGCTGCGCGGTCGCGGCGAAGCGCCGACCTTGGTCGTCGGCGCGCACTACGATCACTTGGGGTATGGCGGTCCGGGGTCGCTCTCACCCGACTCCGTCGGCGAGATTCACAACGGTGCGGACGACAACGCGTCTGGCACAGCTGCTGTGCTCGAGATCGCGCGCATCTTGAAGGCCGAAGGCTCGCCGGCCGGCGACATCGTCTTCGCGCTCTGGTCCGGTGAAGAGCTCGGCTTGCTCGGCTCGCGACACTGGTGCGCGAACCCGACGGTACCGCTCGATCAGGTCAGCATGAACCTGAATCTCGACATGGTCGGGCGCGCGGAGTCGAACGGGCTCGAGGCGATGGGGGTCGGCACCTCGCCGGACTTCGCCGCGTGGGTCACCGAATCGGCGACCGTAGCCGGGTTGGATGCCGAGCTGACCGTCTCGGGCTTCGGCGTCGGCGGCAGCGACCACCAGAGCTTCCTCGATGTCGGCATCCCGGCCGTGCACCTCTTCAGCGGCCTGCACGACGACTACCACAAGCCGAGCGACGATCTCGTGCGCTTCGAAGAACGCGGCGCCGCGCAAGTCGTGGCGCTCTGCGTCGACTTCATCGGCCTCGCACAACGTAAGGGAGGCGAGCTGGCGTTCATCGAGCCGCCGAGGGACCCGAACGCGGAAGGCGGTCGTCGCGGATTCGACGTGCGCTTCGGTTCACGCCCCGCGGACTACGGCGAGCAGGGCGGCTTGACCTTGGCCGGCGTCTCGCCCGGCACGCCGGCGGAGCGCGCCGGTCTGATGGCCGGCGACACCTTGCTCGAAGTCGGCGGCGTGAAGATCGACGGCATCCAGGACTTCGTCTACGTCTTGCGCACCCACAAGCCCGGCGACGTGGTCAAGACGGTCTATCGCCGCGACGGAAACGAGGAGTCGGTGCTGGTCACCCTCGACTCGAACGCCGTCGAGTGACCGGGTACGGTGTCAGGGCAAATAGCGCACGGTCACTGCCACTCGGCGATGAACAGGTTGGTCTCGCCCTGCGCGCCGCCGCGGTTCGAGCCGAAGACCAGGTAGCGGCCGTCGGGGCTGAACATCGGGAAGGCGTCGAAGTTGCGGCCGACGCCGTCGTCGTAGGTCGTGATGCGCTCGAGGTTCTTGCCATCCAGGTCGATGGCCCAGAGGTCGAAGTTGATCGGGCCTGCGCCCGGCCAGTCGTGGTTCGACGAGAAGATGATGCGCTTGTCGTTCGGGAAGAAGTAAGGCGCCCAGTTCGCTTCTCCGAGGTTCGTGATGCGTCGGCGTTCGCTGCCGTCGGCTCGGCAAATCATGACCTCCATCGCGCCGGGGCGCACGAGGCCCATGTCGCGCAAGTGTTCGAAGTCGGCGATCTCTTCCGCTTCCTTGCCGGGGGTGAACGCGGTCGTGCGGAACACCAGCCACTCGCCGTCGTGGCTGAAGAACGCGCCGCCGTCGTAGCCCGGTGCGTCCGTGACTTGCTTCAAGTCGCCGCCCGCCAGGTCGCACGTCCACAGCTCGATGTCGCCCGAGCGCGTCGACGTGAACACGATGCGGTCGCCCCTGGGGGAGACCGTCGCTTCGGCGTCGTAGCCTTCGCCGCCGACCAACAGGCGCTCTTCACCGGTCTCGAGGTCCTGGACGTAGATGTCGTACTCGGGGTAGATCGCCCAGGTGTAGCCCTGAGTCATGTCTGGACGCGGCGGGCAATCCTCGTGCTTCGCCTGCGTCGAACCGTACAGCACGCTCTTGCCGTCAGGCATGAAGTACGAGCACGTCGTCGTGCCCTTGCCGCTCGAGATCACGCGGTATCCACCCGCGGTATCCGTTACGAAGATCTCGTCGCAACCCGATTCTTCGGTCGTGCGCTGGAAAGACAATCGATCACCGGCCGGGTTGAAGTAACCCTCAGCGTTTTCGCCGCCGGACGTCAGCTTCCAGAGATGTTTGAAGTGCTTCTCGTCGTCTTGGATCAGATGGTCCGCAGGCTCTGCACCGGCGATCGGGCAGGGCGGCAAGTCGATGTCGATCGTCCGCACATCGAGCTGCGATTGGCAGCCGACGAGCGAGAGAACGGCGAAGGAGGCGAAGGAGGCGAAGGGAGTGGTTCGGTGGAGTCGCATGAGATCGTGGGGGGTGGAGGGGAGCGCGAGCTTAGCGGAGAGCCTCGACGTTCGGCAATTCGGCGGCTACTCGAGGTGCCTGTGGGGCGAGACCCAGGCGCCCTTCGGCGGCACCGGATCGCAACCGCACTTGGCGAAGGGGTTGCAGCGCAAGACGCGCCAGCCGGCGAGCAGGGTGCCCTTGATCACGCCGTGCAGCTCGATCGCTTCGACCGCGAACTGGCTGCAGGTCGGTGAGAACCGACACATCGCCGGCTTGAGTGGTGAGATGAAGCGCCGGTAGACGCGCAGCGGCGCGGAGTAGATGCGACGTAGGAAGTTCACGTCACGCCCTCGCCTCCACGCGCCGCTTCTTGGTCGCGTCGCTCGGCCAGCCGACGTTGTGCTTTCTTCGCGAGTTTGACGAGCTCGTAGCGCGTCGTTTCGAGATCCGGCACGAGCTGTTTCTCCGCCGCGATCAAGATCATGTCGTGCCCGGCCGGCAGTTCGCCGAACTCCAGCCGAAAGGCCTCGCGGAAGATGCGGCGCACTCGGTTGCGCTTCACGGCCGACTTCCAGATCACCTTGCCGATCGACAAACCGAGGCGCGCATGACCGAGCCCGTTTTCGTGCACCACGACCACCAGCGTCGATCCGCGCGCACGGCTGCCGCGTCGGAAGGCTCGCGCGAAGTCGAGCGGGCTCGAGATGCGCATGTGGGGTCGAAAGTGGAGAGACATCGTGGTCCGGCGGGACTGTCGCCCCCGCTCGAAGCCCACTAGAATACGCGGCTTCGATGGAGGAACGGAAGCATCACAACCGCATCGGCGGACTTTGGGTCGCTCCGGCGTCCGGCTCGACCCACGAGGTCGCCAGCGCCGAGGGTTCGGTGCTCGGCAGCTGGCCGCGTTCCGGAGCGGATGACCTCGAGGCCGCACTCGACGCGGCCCGCCAGGCGGGCAAGCCGTGGCGCGAGCTGCGACACGGGCTGCGCGTCGGGATCTTGCGGCAGGGCTTGGAGACGGTGGTCCACGCGCGCTCGATCGACCAGGGCATGGCGGACCGCTTGGGCCTTCCCGTGGCTGAGTGCGTGCGCTATCGCCGCCAGGCGTTCCGGCGCGGCGACGCGGTGTTGCGACACGCTCCCGGTCCTCAGCCGTCGAACGGCGTGGCGCTCGTGCGCGTCGATGCGCGGGCTGCGGTCAGCGGACTCGTCGAGGACGTCTACGCGCCGCTCTCGCGAGGCTTGCCGACGCTGTTGCTGTCGGATCCCGCGATGCCCTTCCTCGCCGATGAGCTGTGCCTCGCGCTCGACGACGCCGGCCTGCCGCGAGGCGCATTGAGCGTGCTGCACGACGACGGCGCGACCATCCTGCGTGCCGCCGCCGCACGGCCCGAGGTGAAGCGCGTGCTCGTGCGCGGAACGTCGCAGCTGATTCAGACGGCGCGCGAAGCCTTCGACCGCAGGCCGCCCGTGTCGGGCGCGGACGACGCGAGTTTCGGTGCCGGTGTGCCCGGCCGCGGCCAGTATCGCTTCCATGGGCGCGTGCTCAGCGACCGCACCTTCGTCGTGCGCTCCGGCAGCGATCCGGACGGCGCTGCCGAAGAAGTCGTGCGACGCGCGTTCGGTCCGCTGGAGACTTGGTCCGGCCAAGCGGAAGGCAGCGTGGGGCGCGTGCTCTGCCACGAGCGGATCTTCTCGCGCTTCAGCGAGGCGCTGCTGGGGACGCTCGACGAGCTCACCACCGAGGGGAATGCCCTCGCGGCGCTCGATCCGACGATCTGGGACGAGATCGCCGCCCGGATCTCCCTGGGGCTCGATGAGGGCGCCACGCTGATCTTGGGAGAGCCCACGGGGTCGCGCCGACCCCGGCGGGACGCTATCCTAGCCCCTTCGGTGTTCACCAACGCGGAACCACGGATGCGGCTCTTGCGTCCCGGACTGCCGGCTTCGGTGCTGGTCCTGATGCGCTGCAAGGACGACGCACAGGCGGCGACCCTCGCCGACGAGCTCGACGGCGAGACCCCGAACACCGACTGAACTGCACCGCACGATCCCGGCGGAGCGGCAAGACGAACTGGGCGGAGGAGAGCCGGCGACACGGCCCCTTGCCCGATAGACCGACGCAGGAACGAACATGACCGATCCCAAACAAGTCCACTCCATCCTCAAGACACACCAGCTGACGGATGGCTATCCGATGGTGCTCGACCTCGAGCGCTCGCACGGCGTCTGGTTGCACGACTCCGCTTCCGGCAAGGAGTACATGGACTTCTTCACGTGCTTCGCGAGCTGGCCGATCGGCTACCGCCATCCGATGTTGGATGACAAGAGGTTCGAAGCCGAACTCTTGCTCGTGGCGAAGAACAAGCCGGCGAACTCGGACCTCTATACGACATCGATGGCCGACTTCGTCGAAGCCTTCGCAACGCGCGTGACGCCGGCGGAATACCCGCACCACTTCTGGGTGGCCGGCGGATCGCTCGCGGTCGAGAACGCGATGAAGACGGCGTTCGACTGGAAGGCTCACAAGCTCGGCGTGGACAAGGTCAACGACGGCAACGATTTGGTCGTGATGCACTTCCGCCAGGCCTTCCACGGTCGCAGCGGTTACACGATGAGTGTGACGAACACCGACCCGACGAAGGTCGAGCTGTTCCCCAAGTTCGATTGGCCGCGGATCTACAACCCCGCCGTGCACTTCGACCTCGACGGCAAGATCGACAACGACATCGAATCTGAAGAGCGTCGCTCGATCGACGAGATGAATGCCGCGTTCGCCAAGTACGCCGGACGCATCGCGTGCGTGCTCATCGAACCGATGCAGGGCGAAGGCGGAGACAACCACTTCCGCACCGAGTTCTTGCAGGCGCTGCGCGAACTCTGTGATGAACACGAGGCGCTGCTGATCTTCGACGAGGTCCAGACGGGCTTCTTCGGTTCGGGCAAGCCGTGGCTCTGGCAGCTCAAGGGAGTTGCACCCGACGTCGTCTGCTTCGGCAAGAAGTCTCAGGTCTGCGGCATCTACGCGAATACCCGGATCGACGACGTTCCGGAAAACGTGTTCAACCGCTCGAGCCGCATCAACTCGACGTGGGGTGGCAACCTGGTCGACATGGTGCGCTCGCGTCGCTTCATCGAGATCATCGAAGCCGAGAAGCTCGGGGACAACGTCGCGCAGCAAGGCGATCGCTTTATCGGCGGCCTGCGCGCGCTCGCGAAGGATCGCGGCGGTTTCGACAACGTCCGTGGCGCGGGATCGCTGATCGCTTTCGACGTGGCGGACGGCGCGACGCGCGACCAGCTGATCGGACGCATGCGCGATCAGATGTTGCTGGCGCTGCCTTGCGGCTCGCGCTCGGTGCGCTTCCGCATGCCGCTGATCGTCTCCGCGGCAGAGATCGACCGCGCGCTCGAGATGATCGCCAACGCCCTGCCCACCAAGGTGCAAGCGTAGGTGCCTGGCACCGGGTACGGTGCCAGGCACCTAAGCGTTGCGCACGCGTAGCTGCCCGCAGGCCGCGTCGTCTTCGAGCCCGCGCGACCAACGCACCGTCGCCACGCGTCCGGCGTCCTCGAGGAACTCGCGGAAGCTCTCGACGTCTTCGGGGTGCGGGCGGTGGTAAGCGTCGCCTTGGACCGGGTTGTAGGGGATCAGGTTGACCGAGCAGCGCTTGCCCCACAGGCGATCGGCGAGCGCGCGTGCGTGGTCGACCGAGTCGTTCTCGCCGCCGAGCAACACGTACTCGTAGGTGACCTCACGGCCGGTGACCTCGAACCAGTAGTCCGCGGCTGCGATCACGTCGGCGATCGGCGTGCCCTTCATCGCCGGCACGAGCTCGTCGCGTTGATCGTCGAAGGGCGTGTGCAGGCTGATCGCGAGCTGGAAGCGCGGGCCTGAGTCGGCTGCGCGCCGCAAGCGGTCGGGGAAGCCGACGGTCGAAACCGTGATCTTACGTGAGCCGAGTCCCATCTCGTCGTGCACCGCGTCGAGCGCGATCGTCAGGTTCTCGTAGTTCAACATCGGTTCGCCGATGCCCATCACGACGGAGCGCGAGATCTCGCCGAGCGCGCGCCCGCGCACGTATTGTTCGATGATCTCGTGCGCGGCGAGGTTGCGCACCAGGCCGAGTCGGCCGGACGCGCAGAACGGGCAGGCGACGGGGCAGCCGACTTGTGTCGAGACGCAGAGCGTCGCGCCCTTGTTCGACTTGTTCGAAATCGGCGGGATGTGCACCGTCTCGATCGTGGCTTCCACTCCGCCCGTGCGGGGGAAACCCATCAGCAGCTTGGTCGTCTTGTCGCGGGCGATGCTGCGGTCGACTTCGCGCGATGAGAGGATCGGCAGCTCGGCTGCGAGCGACTCGCGCAGAGCGGCCGGCAGCGAAGTCATCGGCGCGTAGTCCGAGATTCCGTGACGCAGGACTTGTTCGCGGGCGATGCGCGCGTGGAACGGCTTGCCGCCGAGCGCGACGAAGCGCTCCGCCAGCTGCTTCGCGTCGAGCGAGAGCAGCGTGTCGGGTGACTGCGCTTCAGTGGGCGTCGCTTCGACCGGCTCGGACATCAGTCTTCCTGCATCGCGGTGACGAGAGCTTCCTTGATCTCGACTGCGATCTTGCGCGCTGCTTCCAGACTCTCGGGGTTGGCGCCGCCGACAGCGCGGTGTCCGCCGCCGCCGTACTTCTCCATCAGCTCGCCGATGTGCAGTCCGCGCGTCGGAGGGTTCCACGGGTTCTCGCCGCAGGTGATGTGGAAGCCCGAGCGCGTCGGAATCACACCGACCGAGTAGACGACGTCCGGGTGGTGGTAGAAGGGCGCGAAGCGCTCGCGGCGGATCTTCGACGACGACGCGTCGTAGAGCACGATGCCGTGTTCTTTCTTCTGCACGGTCGGCGGGAACTGTTCGAGCGCCTTGTCGCGGTTGCGCGAAGCGCGCTGGTGTGCCTTCTCGACGTCGGGTCGGTTCGCGACGTCTTCGAGCGTTCCCGTCGTCATCGCACCGACCAACTCGTCGGTCCAGTTCGGCGTCGGCGCAACCGTGAGCGCGCGCGCGATGCGCAAGGCGGGCGTGTCGCCGAAGATCGCTTGTTCGACGGATTCGTAGCGCGCGGCGTCGATCACGTCGGACCAGCGCGCCATCTCTTCGAAGCGCTCGGGTGCGCGGTAGCCCCAGTGTTCCTTCGCGTGACTCAAGATCAGCGGCGGGCAGGAGGGCGAGGTCTCGTCCCAGTTCCAGCGCGCGCTGGGCTTGTAGGCCGCGCGCAGCTCGGGCGTCAGGAAGGTCGTCGGGTGGTGGTCGAACCAGTAGGCCGCTTGCGGGTGAAAGTGGAAGTCCACGATCGCGAAGCGCGTGCCGGCACCGAAGTTCTGCCAGTCGCGACGTTGGTCGTAGTTGACGCTCTTCCAATCCACGCGGTCGTTGAACTGATCGATCAGGATCGCGGCGAGGACGGCGCCGGCCACCATGCCGTCGAAGTCGCGGTGGTAGTGAATCGTGAGGGGGGCAGCCATGCTGCGCAGGATACAGAGTGCCGACGCAGCAGGGCAGCGAGAGCGGCCGAACCCGAGGGCCGTGATGTGAAAGAGCCTCGCCGGTCGATTGCGACCGGCGAGGCTCTCGAACTCCCTCTCGGGGCCCTCCAACTGGTGGAGAGCCCGCTCCAATTCTGTCCGCCGAACTTGCCGTAGTAGACGAAGTGCGCGCGCACATCGTCGACGGGGTCGGTGTTCGTGACCGTGAGCAGCGTCAGCATGCCGCCGCGGCTGTCGAACTCGGGGAAGAGCAGGAGGCTGCCGGGCTTGCGACGCGCGATGCGGCCTTCCGGATCGACCGCCGTACCGACGGCCGAGAAGGATCCGCCCTGGGGACCGCGGGGAAGCAGCGAACCATCGGCGAGGCCGATCTCGAACGAAAGGTCGGCAACCGAGTAGGAACCGACGCGCTCGACGTAGACCGCCGCGATCGGTGGATTCGGAATCGTGTCCGAGATCGAGTTCGCAACGGCGCCCTGCATGCGGAACCAGCCATTCTCGCGGCCGGCAGCGTCCTCGAGGACGTTGTGGTCCGTCGAACAGGCAGAAGCCCCCTCTCCGGTCGGCGGAGGGGGGGCTTCTGCGGATGCGGCTTTGGCTGGATCAGTTGGTGAGGCCGTACTTGCCGTAGTAGACGAAGTGCACGCGGACTTCGTCGTCCGAGCTCGAATTCGTGATCGTGAACAAGGTCATCTCACCGTAGAGATTATTGAACTCGGGGTAGATCAACAGGCTGCCGGGATGGCGACGCTCGACCGCGGGAGCGCCAACGAGGGCAGCACCGTCGGAGTTGTCGCCGAAGATCGAGCGGGGCAACACGTGACCTTCACGAGCACCGGATTCGAAGGGCAAGTCCGCGGCGGTATAACCGCCGACGCGCTCGACGTATACGCCGTAGACGGCGGGGTCCGCGATCGTCGCGGCGGAGGAGTTGGCAAGCGCTCCTTGGAAGCGGAACCAACCGGTCTCGCGTCCGCCGACCGACTCGTTGTCGTCGTGGTCGGTGGAGTTCTTGAGGAAGGACTGACCGAAGACGCCCGAGATTTCGAGCAGGCGCGGGTTGTCCCAGCAGCTGAAGCTGTACTCGCCGGAGAAGACCTCTTCGTTGTCGTTGTAGGTCAGGAAGTCGACGCTCGTGTTGAAGTCGGCACCCGAGTTCAGGTCGATCAGGATCAAGTTACCGTTGAAGAAACCGCCGAGGGCTCCCGGCTGCGCACCGGTGGTCTGGCCGATGAAGCGGGGCACGAGGAGCTCGTCGGGGCAGGTCTCGTATTCGGCGCCGTCGAGGTCGCGCACGTCGTCGCCGTCGAGGTCGGTCGCGCCGCCTTCTTCGACGGAAGAGCGGAAGTCGACCGGGTTGACCGAATACTCGAAGCGGTCGATGCCGTTGATCACCATCTGGTTGCCGATCAGATGGTTGAAGCTGATCGCGTCGCCGGCGTCGTCGACGGCGTACACCACGGCGTAGCCTCGGGCTTGGTCCGGGTTGTGGTAGGCCGTGATCAGACTGAGCGTGTCATTCGGAGTCAGCGTCTGGTAGCGGTCGAACTCAGTGCAGCCGATGTCCTGAGGCTGCGAGGGGGGGTCCCAAGTGTCGCCACCGGAATCGCCGGCGAAGCTGGGGGTGGCGAGGGCGGCGCCCACGATCAGTGCGGCGCTACCGGTGAAGGCGCGACGCGAAATGCTGATGCTCATGTCTCTCTCTCCTGGCGCCGCCCGCTGGCGCGCGCTCGTTGTCGATCTGTGGTGTGTGTCTAGGTGAGTGGCTGAGATCCCACTCATGGTCCATTGAACTAGGAACGCTGAAATTGGTCAACGCTTCGTTTCAGAGCTTCCTTCCGGCATGACGAGAAGCGCCCGCTCCCTCGAGGGGAGCGGGCGCTTCTCTGTCGCCGTCCGACGCCTTGGAGCGCGGTGGACGGCTCTCAGGATCGGATCAGAAGCCGAAGCCGTAGCGACCGCGGTAGACGAAGTGCGCGCGCACTTCTTCGGTCGAGCTGCTGTTGGTCACCGTGACGAGCGTCAGCTCGCCGAGCAGGTTGTTGAACTGCGGGTAGACCAAGAGGCTGCCGGGAAGGCGGCGCTGGATCTGCTCGTCCGGAACGCCGGCGAGCCCGCCGCCCTCGGAGTTGTCGCCGAAGATCGAGCGCGGAAGGATGTGACCATCGCGTTGACCGTTCTCGAAGGGGAGGTCGGCCGCGACCTTGAAGTTCACGCGCTCGACGTAGACGCCGTAGATGCCCGGGTCGGAGATCGTCGCCGCGCTCGAGTTGGCGACGTGACCGTCGAAGCGGAACCAGCCCGTCTCGCGTCCACCGACCGACTCGTTCTCGTCGTGGTCCGTGGCTTCCTTCAGGAAGGAGTTGCGGAACGCGCCCGAGATATCCGTGAGCTTGACCGAGTCCCAGCAGCGGAAGGTCGCCTCGCTCGAGAAGACTTCTTCGTTGTCGTTGTAGATCAGGAAGTCGACGGTCGTGTCGAAGTCGTTACCCGAGTGCAGGTCGATCAGGATCAGACGGCTGGTGTAGTAGCTCGGAAGCAGCAGCGGGTCGAAGAGACCGCCGCTCTGGCCGATGAAGCGAGGGACGAGCAGCTCGTTCGGAAGACGCTCGTACTCGGCGCCGTCGAGGTCTTGCTCGCCGTCACCGTCGACGTCCGTCAAGTCACCTTCTGCGCCAATAGCGCGGAAGTCGACCGGGTTGACCGAGAACTCGAAGCGATCGATGCCGTTGATGGACATCGACTGACCGATCAGGTGATCGGCGGCAACCGCGTTGCCGTCCGCGTCGACCGCGTACACCACGAGGTAACCGAGAGCTTGCTCCGGGTTGTGGTACGCAGTGATCAGGCTCAGCGTGTCGTTCGGGGTGAGGGTCTGGTAGCGGTCGAATTCCGTGCAACCGAGGTCGGGGAAGAGCTCGAAGTCGTCAGGGATCTCGATGATGCTGCCTTCGCCTGCGAGGGCGCTGGAGCCCGCCAGGGCAAAGCAGCTGGCCGCCAGGATGGCGCGGCCGGTCAGGTTGTTGATTCTCATGGTGCAGCTCCCGCGCGCCGAGTTCAGGTCGGCCCGATGTGGCTCCCCCCCTGGGGCGCGCGCTCTCTCATTGGTGGATCGAAAGACGGTGCCCACGGAATATCTCTCCGCGAGCCCATCCAAAGCAATGCTCTCTAGGAATCCCGATACCGTCAAGGCCTGTAGTGAGTCTTGTCCGAGCCTTGGCGCCGAGGACCCTCAGTGGCCCCGAGAAGGGGGGCCGGGCCCGCTGAGGATGACCTTCGCCGCACGCGAGCCGGCGCCGCGACGCCCGGAAATCAGGAGCGACGGGTTCGAGCCCGGGCAGCGGGCGGGCTTCTTGAGAACCGGGCGGAGGCGGCCTGACCCGCTGCGCTTGCGTTTGGGGCGTGGGGCCCTACAACGGGGCGCTCGCCGGCCCTCCCCGGGCTCGCTCACGATTCCCGACAGCACCCCGCGATGACCGCCGAAGCCGCTCCCAAGAAGGATTTCATCCGCAGCCGCGTCGCCTCCGATCTGGAGGCCGGCAAGAACGGGGGAGCGGTGCACACGCGCTTCCCCCCGGAGCCGAACGGCTACCTGCACATCGGACACGCTCAGGCGATCTGGCTGAACTTCAGCATCGCCGAGGAGTTCGGGGGCAAGTGCAACCTGCGCTTCGACGACACGAATCCCGGCAAGGAAGAGCTCGAGTACGTCGATGCGATCCGCCGCGACATCGCTTGGCTCGGCTACGGCTGGGACGACCGCGAGTTCTACGCCTCGGACTACTTCCGCACGCTCTACGACTTCGCGGTCAAGCTCGTGCGCAAGGGCAAGGCCTACGTGGACAGCCTGTCCGCCGAGGAGATCCGCGACTTCCGCGAGAAGCAGAAGGACAGCCCGTATCGCGAGCGCTCGATCGATGAGAACCTCGATCTCCTGGGACGCATGCGCAAGGGCGAGTTCGACGAAGGCACGCACATCTTGCGCGCCAAGATCGACATGCGCTCGCCCAACCTGAACTTGCGAGACCCTGCGATCTATCGCATCCGTAAGATTCGCCACGACCGCACAGGCGACGAGTGGTGCATCTATCCGATGTACGACTTCGCGCACGGCTTCTCCGACTCGATCGAAGGCATCACGCACTCGCTGTGCACGCTCGAGTTCGAGAACCACAGGCCGCTCTACGACTGGTTCCTCGAACAGCTCGACGTCTTCCACCCGCAGCAGATCGAGTTTGCGCGCTTGAACGTCTCCTTCTTGATCACGAGCAAGCGCAAGCTCTTGCGCCTCGTGCAGGAGAATCACGTGACGGGTTGGGACGATCCGCGCATGCCCACGATCTCCGGACTGCGCCGACGCGGCTACACGCCGGCGTCGATCCGCAACTTCTGCTCGAACGCCGGCATCACCAAGGTGAACGGCGTGACGCAGCTCGTCGTGCTCGAGAACGCGGTGCGCAAAGACCTGAACACGAGCGCCCCGCGCATGATGGCGGTGCTCGATCCATTGAAGGTCGTGATCACCAACTACCCGGAAGGCGAGCACGAGGACCTCGAGGCCGTGAACAACCCCGAGGACCCCTCGATGGGCTCACGCACGCTGCCGTTCTCGCGCGAGCTCTACATCGAACGCGACGACTTCCGCGAAGACCCGCCGAAGGGGTTCTTCAGGCTCGCGCCCGGCGCCGAAGTGCGCCTGCGCTACGCCTACTACGTGAAGTGCGAGGAAGTCGTGAAGGGCGCCGCCGGCGAGGTCGTCGAGCTGCGCTGCACTTACGACCCCGCGACGAAGAGCGGCCAAGAAGGCGTCGAGCTGCGCAAGGTCAAGGGCACCTTGCACTGGGTCAGCGCTGCACACGCGGTGGACGCCGAAGTGCGTCTCTACGACAACTTGTTCCGCGTGCCCGCGCCGGAAGGCGGCGTCGAAGACTTCCTCGAGAACCTCAACCCCGACTCCCTGGAGACGCGGGGGGGATGCAAGCTCGAGCCCGCTCTCGCAACCGCGCAGCCCGGCGACCGCTTCCAGTTCGAACGTCTCGGCTACTTCTGCGTCGACCAAGACTCAGCGGAGGGCGCCCTCGTCTTCAACCGCACCGTGTCCCTCCGCGACAGCTGGGGCAAGGTCGAAAAAGCCGCCAAGAACCAAGAACGCCAACGCCAACAACGCGAGGCACGCGCGGGCGGCAAGGGCGGCAAGGGCGACGGCAAGGGCAAGGGCAAGCCGTAAGGCATCAGCTGCGTCCGAGTCGCGGCTTGCTCTTCAGGTTGCGAGGCTCACGCCCTTAGCGCGGGTCGCATGTCGCGCGACTCGCAACACATCAAATCACGCATTGCGTGTGCCGAGTCCCGCCGCGCTACGCTTGAGCTCCGCAAGGCTCCGCTCCGCGCGGCTGGTTACGGCGCGAGGTGGGTCACGGTGCGCGCAGTCCCGAACTTGATAACGGCGATGGTGTCGTGAGCGCGACGATGCTCGCTTGCGCAACAAGGCGATCTTGCGGCAGCGCGGCAGCGCAACGACTCCTCATAACCAGCCGCGCGGAGCGGAGCCTTGCGGAGCTCAAGCGTAGCGCGGCGGGACTCAGTGATCCGCTACACGAGCTCGCCGCGCAACAGGTCGAGTCGAACGCGTATCGAGAGAGACTTGCTCGTGGCGGAAACGTCTCCATTCGGAGAATAGCGCACGAATTCAGCACTTATCGCGAACCTTCCCGCCAGCAAGTCGTTCTACATGGTGTGCGAAGAACAACGAAGCAAGCGGAGCTCGACTTCCCCGAACCGCGTACGCATGGCGGGCGACGCAAGGGCGCCGGTCGACCCAGGCGCAAGGGGGGCGTACCGCACGCTTCTCGCGCGCCGGTCTCGAAGCACGATCCGCGGCTCGTGACGATCAAGTTGGTCGAAGGGTTGCCGTGGTTGCGTGAAGCGCTCGAGGGACGCGTGTTGGTGCACTGCATCCGTGAAGCGCAACGGGCCGACTTCCGCATCGTTCACTACTCGATCCAGTCGGATCACGTGCACATGATCGTCGAGGCGGACGACCGCAAGGCGCTGGAGAGGGGGATGAAAGGCGCCGGCAGTCAGATCGCCCGGACGCTCAACAAGCTGTGGCGGCGGCGGGGAAAGGTGTTCCGCGAACGCTTCCACGACCGCGTACTCAAGACCTTGCGCGAAGTGCACAACGCGTTGAAGTACGTGTTGAACAACCACCTCAAGCACGGCGTGCAATCGAACGCCTACGCCGCGCCGCGCGATCCCGATGTGTTCTCGTCGGCGCGTTACTTCGACGGTTGGCTCGGACGCGCGCCGGATCGTGAACCGGGCGCGCCAGGCGCGACCGTGGTGCGTGGCGGGTGGAAGATCACTCTCGGCTGGAAGCGGTACTACCGGCCCATCGCGATCGACGCAGTTCCGAGTTCGAGCTTGGCGGCCTGAGAACTCCACTGCGGCGCGGCCTTGGAGCCTGACTGCCGCGTGTCGCTGGAGCTGTCACCGACCGTCACGGACCGTCACCGAACATCCGCATCCGTCCGCATCCCGCCCCGAATCCATCAGCGCATCCACCAGCGCACCGCAGACGTCTCTCCACTCTGCGCCGCGCCCTCTCAGCTGGCCGATTCGAGCGTGACCTTCAGCGGGAACCAGGGGCGCGCGGCGGCGACGGTCTGCTGCGCTTTGAGCTCGGCGAGCTCGAGGGGGTAGGTGCCCGCGATGCCGGCGCCGCGGCTGTGGATGGTCATCATGACCTCGAAGGCGCGCGTGGCCGTGTGGCCGTAGTAGCGCATCAGGACCTTCACGACGAAGTCCATGGTCGTCTCGTTGTCGTTGTGGAAGACGACGTTCCACATGGGCATCACGCCGGGGACGGCGCGGACTGTGGGCTCGACGACGGTCGTGGGGAGCGTCTGCTGCATCACGCCGATTCTACGTCGGCGTGAGCGATCCGGGGAGTCAGTCGGATCGGGGCGAACCAATCCCGTCCCGGTCGCGAGACGGGAGCCAGGAGGGGCCGCGGGGCTTGCGGAGGCCGCGAGGGGTCAGGCGCTCTCGCGTTCCTCTTTGGCCTCGTCGTCGTCGCCGTCCACGGCGTCCAGCTCGGGATCCACCGGCGTGTCGGCCGTCAGCCCGCGCGCGAGCTGCTTGCGACCGCTGACCACGTCTTCGTCGACGAGGAAGTCGTCCTGGTCCTTGCGGGCCGGGAGCTCGTAGAGCAGGTCGAGCAGCATGTCCTCGAGGATCGAGCGCAACGCACGCACGCCCGTCTCGCGGTCGATCGCGGTCTGTGCGATCAGGCGCAGCGCGCCTTGCGTGAACTCGAGCGTCTTGCCGTTGAGCTCGAAGATCGCCTGGAACTGCCGCACCAGGGCGTTCTTGGGTTCCTGCAGCACGCGAACGAGCGCGTCGCAGTCCAGCGTGTCGAGCGTCGTGATCACGGGCAGTCGGCCCGTGAACTCGGGGATCAAGCCGTACTCGATCAGGTCTTTCGGGATCAGGTAGCGCGTGTACTCGTCGCGCGCACCGGGTTCCGAGAGGCTCGGCAGACTCTGCGAGTCGGTGCCGGGCGATGAGAGGCTGCGCACCTTGCGGGCCGCTTCTTGGGCGACATCCATGCGGTCGAAGCCGATCGACTCGCGGCCGATGCGCTTCGCGATGATCTCTTCGATCCCGCTGAAGGTTCCGCCGCAGACGAACAGGATGTTGCGCGTGTCGATCTGGATGTACGACTGTTCGGGGTGCTTGCGCCCGCCTTGCGGGGGCACGTTCGCGACGGTGCCCTCGAGGATCTTGAGCAGCGCTTGCTGCACGCCTTCGCCCGACACGTCGCGCGTGATCGAGACGTTCGACGTCGTGCGACCGATCTTGTCGATCTCGTCGATGTAAATGATGCCTTGCTGTGCGCGCTCGACGTCGAAGTCGGCGGCTTGCAGCAGCTTGAGCAGGATGTTCTCGACGTCTTCACCGACATAGCCGGCTTCGGTCAGCGTCGTGGCGTCCGCCATCGCGAACGGAACGTCGAGCATCTTCGCGAGCGTGCGCGCGAGCAGCGTCTTGCCGGAACCGGTCGGCCCGACGAACAGCACGTTCGACTTCTCGATCTCGACGTCGCGCGTCGCATCCGAGTCGGCCGCCTGGTGACGCAAGCGGTTGTAGTGGTTGTAGACCGCGACGGAGAGGACCTTCTTGCCGCGCTGCTGACCGATCACGTACTCGTCGAGTCGACGCGCGATCTCGATCGGCGTCGGGAGCTGATCCGCCGGCGTCGCCGTCGCCGTCTCGCCACCGGTCGTGCCGGTGGCGGCACGGGTTCCTGGCGCACGTCGTTGCTCTTCTTGCAGGATCGAGTTGCAGATCTCGATGCACTCGTTGCAGATGTAGACCCCGGGAGGGCCCGCGATCAGCGATGCCACGTGGTGGCGACGCTTCTCGCAGAAGGTGCAGCGTTCGACGTGTCGGCCGCGGCCGGTGGAGGAGCTCATGCGATGGCCTGTAAGGCGGAGGTGACCGAGGGATCAGGAGGCGACCGTGCGGTTCTGAAGCGACCGCCTGAGTGACGTCGGCCGGCGAACTGGGTTCACGGGTCGACTCGGGGGGGGGCACGGCCAGAGGCGCATGGTCATGCGCGTCGAACGTGGGCCGGGTTGTGGCCTCCCGAGTCGCCGCCTCGGTCCGGAGCAGCAGGGAGGTGGAATCTCGCGGCGCCGGCCACGGGGACCGGCGCCGCGAGCTTCGATCTTACTTGGAATCGTCGGATCGAGAAACGATGTGGTCGATCAGGCCGAAGGCCTTCGCCTCTTCCGGGGACAGGAAGTTGTCGCGCTCGGTGGCCTTCGCGATTTCCTTGGCCGTCTTGCCGCAGTGCTCGCCGAGGATCGCCTCGAGGCGTTCCTTGAGCTTCAGCGTTTCCTTGATCTGGATCTCCATGTCCATCGCGGTGCCTTGAGCGCCGCCCCAGGGCTGGTGGATCATGACGCGCGAGTGGGGGAGCGCGAAGCGCTTGCCCTTGGTGCCGCCCGAGAGCAGCACGGCGCCCATCGACGCGGCCTGGCCGAGGCAGTAGGTCGAGATGTCGGGCTCGACCAGCTGCATCGTGTCGTAGATCGCGAGGCCCGCCGTCACCGACCCGCCGGGCGAATTGATGTACATCTTGATGTCTTGATTGTGCCCGGACTTATCCAGGAACAAGAGCTGCGCCATGATCGAGTTGGCGACCATATCGTTCACCTCGGAGCCGAGGAAGATGATGCGGTCCTCGAGCAGGCGCGAGTAGATGTCGTAGGTGCGCTCGCCGCGACCGGTCTTCTCGATGACGTAGGGGACGTAGTTGCTCATCGTTTGGGTATCCACGGGATCTCGCTAAGGGGTTCGGCTCGTAGGTTTTTCAGGGAGCGGGGCGCCCATCGGCGCCCCGTACGTTCGTTCGTCTCGCGCCGAGCTCAGCTCGGCTCGCTGACCTTCGCGTTCTCGCGCAGGAAGGCGCGCACCTTGCGCTCGGTCAGCTCGATCGCCATCTGTTCGAAGAGGTTGTTCTCGCGGTAGTACTTCGCGACTTCTTCGACGCTGGCTTGGTTGCGGTTGGCGATGTTCATCAGCTCGTTGTTCAGGTCTTCCTGGTTGAGCTTGATGCCTTCCTTGTCGGCCACGGCGTGGACCAAGAAGAAGGCGCGCAGGCCTTTCTCGACCAGTTGGTTGATCGAGTCGGCTTGCTTCTCGACTTCGGCTTCGATCGCATCCTTGTCGAGGCCTTGCTCTTCGAGCTGCTGACGCAGCGCCGCGGTACGGCCTTGCGCTTGAGCTTCGAGCATGGCGCCGGGGAGGTCCATGTCCTTGTGCGCTTCGATCAGCTGCTCGAGCAACACCGTCTCTTGACGGCCGTTCTCCTGCCCCGTCTTGGCTTGCGTCAGACGGTCCTTCGCGACCTTGTGGAGTTCCTCGGAGTTCTCGACTTCGAGCAGCTTGTAGATCTCTTCGTCGGTCGGCATCACGAGCTTGTACGCCTCGACGATCGTGAAGTAGGAGGTGCCGGTCTTGCCGCGCAGCTCTTCCTTGTCGAAGTCGTCCGGCACGGTCAGCGGCACTTCGACGACGTCACCTTCCTTCGCGCCGGTCAGCGCCTTGGTGTACGCGTCGGCGTCGTTGCCGGGCACGGGCTGCAGGGGCGAGAGGCGCAGGCCTTCGCGTTCCATGATCGTCTCGCCGTCGACCTTCCACTCGAGCTCGCAGACGGTGACGCCGTCTTCGGGCAAGCCTTCGTCACCCGACTTCTCGGGCGTCGCGCGTTGACGGCGCAGGTCTTCGATCGCGGCTTCGATCTCTTGATCCATCACGGGAGCGAGCTCGCTCTCGACCGACAGACCCTTGTAGTTGCCGAGCTCGAACTCGGGCCGCAGGCTGATCTCGAAGCTCTGCTCGATGTCGTTGCCGGAACTCATGTCGAGCTCGTCCAGCGGCAAGCGCTGGTGGCCGACGGGCTGCAGCTCGTTCTCTTGCACGGCCTGTTCGTAGGCTTGCTTGAAGAACTGCTCGAGAGCTTGACGACGCACGTCGGCGCCGAAGGATTTCTCGAGGACCTTGACCGGGACCTTGCCCGGGCGGAAGCCCTTCATCTTGACGGTGCTGCCGGCCTGCTGGAGACCCTTTTGGTACTCGGACTGGAACTCGTCGTGAGGGACGGTGAAGGAAACCTTGGCCTCGCAGGGACCGGTCTTTTCGACGGTGACTTGCACTTTGAAATCTCCGCTCAGCGCCGATGGCGGCGGCCGAGCCGTTGTTCGATGGGGTTGCTGACGAGAAGTGGCGGACGGCGGCGCGCCCGTGGGCCTTCTGCCGGGTCCCTTCCAGATCTGGAGGGTCCCGACCGAATCGGGGACTCTAGCAGTCCCAGAGGGTCGGTGCCACCACGCGAAGGGTCACCCTTGGGACCCTTTCCATCGGCAGGATTGTCTCGAAGCTGGCGCGAAATGCCTTCAGCTCGGGGCTCGAGGGGGTGGGGAGGTCGGAAGTCCCCTCCGGGTCCGCCGTGCGAGAACCGCCGGTTCGCCTCGAGAGACCCGCGCGCGCCTCGCACAGCCGCCGCGAGGCCGCCCTCATCCAACGGGCGCCGCGGCCGGAACGCCCGGGCTAGGGGTGCGAGGGGTCGCGAGAGGTTCCACAATGCCGCCATGGATGCACGACTCAGGACGATCTCGGACCGTGAGGAGGCCCGGGGCCTCGAAGACCGACTCGACGCCGCGGCTCGCGAGATGACGGAGATCCACGAGGGTCCCGCCCCTTCGGCCGGCTGGGCCGCCCGCTGGCTCGACGAGCGACTCGCCGCCGACGACAGCTTGCTGCTCGTCGCCGAGACGGCGGAAGGACGGGCCGACCTCGGCGTGCTCTTGGTCGGAGGCTGGGACGACCCGCTCGGGATCGAGCGCGTGCCGATGATCCTGCTGTTGTCCGTCGATCCGCGTCAGCGACACCGCGGGGTCGCCACGGGCCTCGTCGACAGGGCGCAAGCGATCCTGACCGAGTGTGGTCATCCGCGACTCGCGGCGCGGGCACCGCACAACGACGACGCGCGCATCTCGATGGGCGAGCGCTGGGGCTTCGTGCGCGAGTGGGAAGTGCTCGAGCGCGGTCGTCCATAGCTCGGTCGTTCCAGCGCACTAGTCGGCGTTCGCGTCGCGCACGGCGATCACGACGCTGTCGGTCGGCGTGAAGCCGATCGACCGCGCGAGCTGCAACGACGCGAGGTTGCGTTCGATCGCGCCCCACACCGGTTGTCGTCCGTTCGCGCACTCGCGACGGATCAACTCACTGACCGCGATCCGTGCGCAGCCTCGGCGCCGATGATCGGGCAGGGTGTCGATCGAGATGTCGAACCAGCGCTCGGTGCGCCAGTACGCGTAGGCGAAGCTTACGGCGGCTTCGCCGTCGAACAGAGCTACGACGGGAAGGTCGGTCGGGACGCGTTCGAGTTCCTCGCGCAGTGCTTCCGGCACGTGCGCGAGCGAGTCGGCGGAGGCGAGTGGACGCACGCGCGAGTCGGTCGGCGCGAGTCGGCTCGCAGCGGTCAGTTCGTGCAGCACGGCGCGCTGGCGTCGCCACTTCGGGAAGTGCTCAGCGAGATGCGGTTCATCCTCCGGCGCGCAGAGCAGCGTACGGTGCGGCCGGTCAGCGAGCGCGAGCTCGATCCGCTCGGGGTCCGGACGACCGACGAGCGCGACGAGGCCGCCCCCCGGCGCATCGTTGCGGATCGCCATGCTGCCCGCGGACTCGAAGACCGAGCAGCAATCCGACAGCAGGATCGCGCGCGCTTCGGTCCAGCGCGGAAGATCGGGGAGCGCGTCGAGCGCGCGTCGCAGCAGGTTAGCGTCAGTCATGGCGGCGAGCTCGAGCGGCTACCCGCGACGGCCCGCGCTTTGCAACCGGCGGCCTGGATTCGCAGACTCAGCGGCCAGCGCATGAGAATCCGCTTTCGCGCACGACCCTCGAACCCAGGGAGACCTACCCATGCAACGCCGTTTCATTACCTTGACCCTGCTCGCGCTTGCCGCTTGCAGCAGCCAGAACGAATCTGAGATCGTGGCAACCCAGCTGACCGAGAGCTTGCGAGCCGAGGAAGTCGGTTCCGTTCCGAAGTTGCACCGCTACGGCGACGTCTACCTCGCCGGGCAACCGCGAGCGGAAGACTTCGAGCTGTTCCGCGAGCGAGGCGTGCGCACTGTGCTCGACATCCGGCACGACTCGGAGACGCCGGAGTTGAACGAGCGTCAGCTCGTCGAAGCGCTCGGCATGACGTACATCTACATTCCGTGGAATGGTCCCGATGAGCTGAACGATCGAGTCCTCGACGAGATGCGTACGGTGTTGGTCGATGCCCAGCGCCCGATCTTGTTCCACTGCGGTTCCGCGAACCGCGTGGGAGCCGGGTGGCTCGCGTACCGCGCGCTCGACGAGGGGCTCTCGCTCGAAGAGGCGCACGCGGAAGCTCTTGAAGTCGGCCTGCGCACGCCCGCCTACGAGGCGAAGGCGTTGGAGTACGTGCGCAGCCGCAAGTGAACGCAGCTGTTACTTGCTCGCTTCGACGAGCGCGCCGAGGCGTTGGAGGTTCACTTGGTAGTCGGGGCCCATCATGCCGTCCGCGGCGTAGCCGAAGAGCTTCTCACCGACGTTCTGCGCCGTGCCGTGGGCGTGCCAGCGGATGAGCGTCTTGTCGCCCTGCGGCGTGTAGGTGATCTCGCCTTCGAAGGGCGTGAAGTCGTTGAAGCTGGTGAGGGTCGTGATGCCGATGGCGACATCGCTGGCAATGATCTCGTTCTTGCCCGCGCCGTCCTTGCCGATCCACTCGGAGACCTGGCCGACGCCGGGTTCGCCCGTGTACTCGATCAGCATCTCGGGTTCGCGCTCGTACCAGATGCCCCAGTCTTCCCAGCGGCGCAGGTCGGTGATGTAGGGGTGAATCTGTTCGGGGGATGCGGCGATCGTGTGCTCGCGCGTGACTTCCCACTCGGCGGGTAGCGAGTTGGCCCAGAAGTAGCCGCCGAGGCCGGCGATGACGAAGAAGGCGACGACGGGCAACAGGCAGAATTTGACGACGTTCATGGTGCTTGGATGGGTTTGCGGGCCGAACATTCTGCCGCCGGCGAGCGAGCTTGTCCCGCCTTTCTGCGATGGAGGGCATTCGAGGTGTAGAGGCCCGCGCGCAGGCCGCTGCGGTCCGAGGTCGTTAGACTTCCGAAATGAGCGCGAGCCGACAGCGATCTTTGGTCGTCCTGACTGGGGCCGGGGTCTCCGCGGACTCGGGCGTTCCGACCTTTCGAGACGCCGGAGGACTGTGGGAAGGTCACCGCGTGGAGGACGTCGCGACGCCGCAAGCGTGGGCGCGTGATCCGCGCACGGTTTGGCGCTTCTATCAGCTGCGCCGAGCGGCGCTCGCCGCGGTGGAACCGAATGCGGCGCACCACGCGCTGGCACAGCTCGAGCGCGAAGCTGCGGAGCGCGGCTACGGCTTCACGTTGATCAGTCAGAACGTGGATGACTTGCACCAACGCGCCGGATCGGCCGTGCTCTCGATGCACGGCAGCTTGTCGGACCTCGCTTGTGAGGCCTGCGGCGTCGTCGTACGCGACCGCGAACACACCGACCCGGACGCGTTCGTTCCGTGCGCAGCGTGCGGCCACGCTGCGCTGCGGCCGGATGTCGTCTGGTTCGGCGAGCTGCCGCGCTACCTGGACGAGATCGACCAGGCGCTGCGCGGCGCGACCGACTTCTTGTCGATCGGCACGAGCGGCGCGGTCTATCCGGCTGCCGGGCTTCTGTCGATCGCGCGTTCGATGAGAGCGACGACCTGGGTCAACAGCCTCGATCCGCCGGAGAATCTGGACCCGCGCGACCGCTATCTGCCGGGGCGTGCCGTGGATGTGGTCCCGGCACTCGTCGAGAGCTGGCTCGCGGACTGGTAAGCTCTGCGCCGCATGACGCGAACGATCGAAGCCACGCCGTCGCGCACCTGCGTGGTCGTGCCGTCCTACTGCTCGTGGGACAACCTCGAGCGCAACTTGCCGGGGCTCCTGCGCGAAGCGGAACGCGTCGGCTTCGACGTGCTCGTGTCGGATGACACTTCGCCCGACGACACGCTGGCGCGCCTGCGCGAACACTACCCGGACTTGCGTCTCGAGGTGCGCGGGGAGAACGGCGGCTTCGGCGAGAACTGCAACGATGCCGTACGTCGAGCCGAGGGCTACGACCTCGTCTACTTGCTCAACGCCGACGTCGAGGTGCGCGAAGGCTTCCTCGAGCCGTTGCTCGAACACTTCAGCGATCCGGACGTCTTCGCCGTCGCCTCGATTTCGATCGCGGAAGACGGCGTGACCGTCGAAGACGCTGCGCGCCGCACGCAGTTCAAGCGCGGCCACTTGCGCTGGGAAATGAACACGCAGCCGCCGGCGGCCGGTTACGTGCAACCGACCTTCTTTGCGTCCGGCGCGCACGTCTTGTACCGGCGCGATCGTTTCCTGGAGCTGGGCGGCTTCGATCCGCTCTACGCGCCGTTCTACTGGGAAGACGTCGACCTCTCGTACCGCGCGTGGAAGCGCGGCTGGCGCGTGCTCGTCGATCACCGTTCGCGCGTGCACCACCAACGTGAACACTCCGACATCGAGCGCACGCAGACTTCGTCGCGCTACGTCGGCATGAACCATCGAGGGCGCTTCCTGTTCACGTGGAAGAACATCCACGACGGCGGAATGCTCTGGGGTAAGCACCTGTCGAAGGTCCTGCCGCGCGCGCTGTTCGGCTGGCTGGTGCTCGATCGGCTGTTCTACAACGGCTTCTGCCGAGCGCTCCCGCGGCTGCCGCAGGCCCTCGCGGGTCGTCGCGCCGAGCGCCGTACGGCGGTCCGCACCGACCGCGAGATCTTCGAGGAACTGGAACGAGCCTGGTGAGCCGGGGACCCGCATGACAAGCTCTGCCGCGCCGATGGAAGCGAACACTGACGAAGTCTATTACCGCCAGGAACGCCTCGAGATGCAGGCGTTGGTCCCGAGCGACGCGCAGCGCGTGCTGGAGGTCGGCTGCGGCGCGGGCACCTTCGGCGCCGCGTTGAAGTCGCGGCAAGCTGTCGAGGTGTGGGGGATCGAACCCTCGCGCGACGCGGCGACGCGCGCCGAGTCAGCGCTCGATCGCGTGCTCTGCAGCAGCATCGAAGACGCGCTCAGCGAGCTGCCGAACGGCCACTTCGACTGGATCGTCTTCAACGACGTGCTCGAGCACCTCGTCGATCCGGAAGCGACCTTGCGCGCGCTCTTGCCGAAGCTCGCGCAGGGCGGCGGCTTCATCGCATCGATACCGAACCTGCGCTACTACAAGGTCCTGCGCGACCTGATCCTGAAAGGCGAGTTCGAGTACGTCGAACAGGGCGTGATGGACCGCACGCACTTGCGCTTCTTCACGCCGAAGTCGGTGGCGCGCATGTGGGACCGGCTCGGCTGCGAAGTGCTCGAGCGCCAGGCCTTGAACACGCGCCGGCGGCCGTGGCTGCGCGCGCTCGCCTTGATGACCTTCGGAGCCACCGAAGACATTCGTTCACCGCAGTTCGGTTGGCGCGTGCGACCCAGGGACTAGTCCATGCGCGTGCTCTACATGACGACGCCGGGGGAGGACTACCTCCAGGACGGCTTGTTCTACGGACTGCGCAAGCGTCTCGGTGCTGATCTCGTCGACTGGCCGCGCAAGGACGTGATGTACACGAACTGCGCGAAGTCGAGCGCAGACCTCTACGGCCGCGGCTTCACAATGTGGAAGTTGTTGCCCGACATCGAGATCGAGCGTCCGCCGGACGCTGCGTCGATTCACGACGCAGCGTCCGGTTTCGACTTGTTGGTGTTTGCGTCGATCCGGCGTCAGCGCGGCGAGTTCGTGAGCTGGAGCCGCCGACGCGGTCTCGCGCGCTTCACCGATCGCCCGACTGCGGTGTTCCTCGACGGCGAAGACAAGACTCGCTTGCTGATCCCCGCGATGTTGCGGGGCAAGTACTACAAGCGCGAACGCACGCGCGGCACCGCGCCGCTGACGCGTCCGATCTCCTTCGCGATCCCGTCCGAGAAGCTGGTCCTGCGCGTTCCTCGAGACAAGCCGCGCCGCTTCGCCACGCACGTGCAGTGCGACGAGGCTTACCGCATCCCCTGGATCGCGGAGAACTGCGAGTCCAAGTACGCCTTCGACACCGAGGCCGGCTACGCGAACGACCTGCGTTCTTCACTCTTCGGCTTGACCATGAAGAAGGCCGGTTGGGACTGCATGCGCCACTACGAGGTCGCGGCGAACGGTTGCGTTCCGTGCTTCTGGCGCTTGTCGCAGAAGCCCGCCGTCTGCGCGCCATTCGGCTTGATCGACGGCGTGAACTGCATCGACTTCACGAGCGCCGAAGAGCTCGGTGAACGCACGCTCGCGCTCGAAGCCGACCCCGCGGCTTACGGCCGACTGGCGCAAGGCGCACTCGATTGGGCGCGCGAGCACACCGCGGAAGCGGTCGCGGATCGTTGGCTCGCGAGCTTGTCGAGCTGATCCGCCGACATGCGCTTAGAGCTTTTCGAAGGCGCCCAAGAACGACCAGCGTTCGACTGCGTCGCGGACTTCGAGCTCGCGGAAGCCGCCGATACCGTCCATGTAGCGGCGGAAGCTGTCGGGAGTGAAGACGTGCTTGTGTGTCGGATCAAGGGCGATCGTGTCGACGAAGCGGTCGTCGGGCAGGATCACGGCGAGCTTGCCGCCGGACTTGAGGACGCGCTTCCACTCGCCGAGCGTCTTGAGCACGTCCACGTAGTGCTCGAGGTTGTGGCGCGCGACGACGAAGTCGAGCTCGCCGTTGCTGAACATGTGCAAGTCATCGCCGGACGCTTGAACGTCGGCTTGGCTGACTTGTCCGGCCACGACTCCGTGCTCGCCCTTGTCGCCGCCGGCGACGAGGTCGACGCCGATGCAGATTTCCGACGACTTGCGGTGACCGCATCCCACGTCGATGCCCCTGCCTTCCGAGCAGTAGGGCAAGACCGCGAGGCGTTCAGGGTGTTTTTCGGGATCTGCGGGGACCGGCGGGATGATGAACGCCGAGGCCTTTTGATCGCTGCGACCGAACGCGCGTTGGATAAGGTTCGAGAGACTCATGAGTGGGGCGAGCTTGCCGAGCATGCGTGCGGGGCGCAAGCATCGTGCCGGAGGTCGTCAGCTGGACAGGAAGCGGTCGCTGACTTCACGGGCGACGGCGGCGAGGTCGATGCCGGAGAGGTCGCGTTCGTCGAAGGGTTCGGGTGGCGCGTAGGCGAGGCGTCGGTCGTCGCTGTTCAGTGCCTGCCAGCGCAGCGGTGAGCTCGTGCCGCGGCGCGGGTAGAAGGCGACAGTGCGCAAGTCGAGCGCGCCGGCGATGTGCAGCGGACCCGTCGAGCCACCGATGAAGAGGTCGCCGGCGGCGAGCGTGCGGACGAAGGCTCCGAGGCCGTCCGTCGAGCGATAGAGCCGGGCCGACGCCCCGTTGATCTTCGCAGCGAGTTCGGCGGCGGCTTCCTCTTCGCCCGGCCCCGCCGTGCAGAGGAAGGCGTGGCCGTTCGTCGACTGCAGATCGGACGACAACCGCACGTACTGGTCGACGGACAGGTTGTTCGCCGAGCCGCCGTGACCGCAGTGCAGCATCACGAGTTGCGATCCCGGATCGAGGCCGTACTCGGTGTCCAGTTCTGTTCGTCGCTTCTGCACGACGTCAGCGTCTAGCGGCAACACCGGCCGCGCCAATTGCATGTCGCCGCCGATGCCGCAGTCGGTCAACAAGCGTCGCGCGAGGTCGAGGTTGTACTCGTACTCCGGTTTCGTCGACTGCGAGCGGCGTTGCACGACGCGTCGGTTGTGCAGGAACTGGCCGAGCTTCGTCGCCGGCGCGTAGCGCAGCGGCACGCGCGCGCGGAACAAGGCCGTTCCCACGCGCACGGTCGAGAAGAGCGTCACGGATGCGTCGAACCCTCGCTCGCGAATGCGCGCGGCGAGCTCCGAGGGCGAACCTCCGGGCTTGCCTTCGCCCGGATCGATCAACACGTGGTCGATGCCGGGAGCGAGTTCCGCGACTTCGCGCGTGTACTCGGGGATCAGCACGGTGACCTCGCAACCCGGCAGCTTGCGACGCAGCAGCTCGCAAGTCGGCAGCGCGAGCGTGAAGTCGCCCAGCTTGTCGTTGCGCACGACGAGGATGCGCCGGGGAGTGTTCACTTGCGACCCTCGCCGATGACGGTGCGATAGAGGTCCAAGATCTCGGTCATGAAGCGGTCCATGCCGAAGCGCGAGGAGACCTTCTCGGTCGCAGTGGCGCGCAGCTGTTCGCGTTCTTCCCTGCTCATGGTCAGCGCGCGACGCAGACCGGACTCGAGGCCCGTGACATCGCGAGCTTCGTAGAGCAGGCCGTCCACACCGTCGTCGATGATCTCGGGGACGCCGCCGGCGTTGGTTCCGATCGTGAGGCACCCTGCAGCCATCGATTCGATCACGACGCGCCCGAAGGGTTCGTGGTGGCTGCCCAGCGCGAAGACGTCGAAGTTGCGGATCAGGGCCGGGACTTCGTCGCAGAAGCCGAGCAGCTGAACGCGATCCGCGAGCCCCGACTGATCGATCTCGGAGAGGAGTTGCTCGTAGTAGGCCTCCTCGGTGTGGACCGGCGTGCCGGCGAAGACGAGGGTGACGTCGTCGAAGTCCGCGGCGATCGCGCGGAAGGCGCGGAAGACTTCGAGCTGGCCCTTGATGGCGCAGATCTGTCCGACGAGCCCGATCCGGCGCCCGGCCGGGGCGAGAGACCAGCGTTCGCGGGCGGCCGCGACGCGTTCTTCCGCGACATCGAGGTGTGAGAGGTCGAGCCCGTAGTAGATCGTCTGCACGCGGTCCGCGGGAACCGGCCACAGGCGTCGCACGCGTTCCGCGATCTGCTGCGTGATGCAGACGACGCGATCGAGACCTGCGTACGCCAGGCGGTGGAACGGGTCCTTGCGCGCGTGACCCGGGAGCATCTGCAGGTGGTGCACGACGCGCGGCTTGTTGCGACCGAGGAAGCGACGGGCGAGCGTCACGTACGAGATCTCGGCCGATACGAAGGTGTGCACCAGCTCCACGCGACCGGAGCGGTACTCGTCACGCAGCAGCCGGTCGAGCGCGCGGTCGAAATACTTGCGACTCGGTTCGGCGAGCAGGATGCGGTCGCCGTGGCCGGCGTCGCGCACGAACTGCTCGAGCGGGTAACCGGGGCGCAGGACGAAGCGCACGTCCACTCCGGCCTTGCACAACATGACGAACAGTTCGCCGGAGAACATCTCCTGGCCGCCCCACGCTCCGCTGGTGTTCAGGAAGAGGAGCTTCATGCGTCGGCCGCTCGTTCGCGGATGATCTCGTCGTAGAGCGCGGAGACTTCCGCGATCATTCGAGTTCTCGAGAAGTCCTCGGCGAGGCGTTCTTGAGCCGCTGCGTGCATCGCATCGCGTTCCGCGGCGTTAAAGCCGAGCGCGTGGCGCAGTTCTCGTTCGAGGTCGTCTTCGTCGCGCGTCGCGTACAACAAGCCGCTGAGCCCGTTCTCGATGACTTCGACCACACCGCCGTCGCGCGGGCCGAGGGTGATGCAGTTGGATGCCATCGCTTCGATCACCACCAGCCCGAAGGCCTCTGGCGTGCTGGAGAAGACGAAGATGTCGATGGCTTGCATCAACTCGGGCACGTCGTTGCAATAACCGGTGAAGTGCACGCGCGAAGTGAGTCCCGATGCTTCGACCGCGGCGCGCAGATCGGCGTAGTATGCTTCGGCGCGGACTTGGTCTTCGCCTTCGCCTTCCGGTTCGCCGGCGATGACGAGCTGTGCTTCCGGGTAATCCGACGCGATGCGCGAGAAGACGTCGAACAAGAAGCGTTGGCCCTTCTCGGCGTAGATGCGGCCGACCAGCCCGATGATCGTGGCATCCGCCGGCAGTTCCCAGCGCTCGCGAGCACGTGCGGCGCGTTCGGGGGACGGCGTGAACGGCGTCAGATCGACACCGTGGTAGATCACCCGCACCTGTCGCGCATCGACCGGCCACAGGTCGGGCAGCCGATCGGCGATCTGCCGGGTGATCGCGACGACGCGATCCAGTCGCCGGTAGAAGTAGCGGTGCAACGGATCACGTCGCGAATGACCCGGCAGCATCTGCAGGTGGTGGATGACGCCCGGCCGGCGCTTACCGAGCTTGCCGATCGGCAGGGTAGCGAGCGCGATGTCGGCGGACTTGAAGGTGTGGATCACCTCGACGTTGTGTTCGGCGATCAGCGCGCGCAGCTCTCTGGCGGCGCGTCGGTCGAAGTACTTGTCCGGGTCGGCGGAGTGGATGCGATCTCCGTGACCGCCATCGCGCAAGTGGCGTTCGAGCGTTGAACCTGTGCGCACGAGCGCGCGTACATCTCGACCGGACTCGAGCAGGCCGCAGAACAGGTCGGCGGAGTACATCTCGAGACCGCCCCAACCGCCGCTGTAGTTCAGATGGAGGATGGTCATCTTGTTCGGCTTCGCGCGGGAATCCTAGGGATCTCGTCGCGGGGTAGCAACGAGCCTCTTGAGGACGGGAGCCGCTCCACTAAGCTGGTCGGCATGACGAACGGCGAAGAACGCGCGGCTCTTGCCGACGCTGGACAGTCGCGCTGGACGAAGGGACGCATCGCATCCTTGGTCCTGCTCCTCGCGCTGCTGACGGTCGGCTTGATCTCGACCCTGAACCGCCAGAAGGGCGACTTGATCGTCTATACGCGAGCGGCCACGCGCGCGCTCGAAGGCACCGAGGCGTACGTGGTCGAACCGAGCTCGTTCACGCATCCGCCGGCTCAGCTGATCCTCTTTACGCCGGTCGCCTTGTTCCCGCGCACCGGCGAACGCGTGGCGTGGTACTTGATCAACGTCGCGTTGCTCGCGGGCGTCGCGTGGTTATTGAGGTCTATCGTGCGCGCCGAGGTGGCGGCGCGGGGGACGAAGCTCAGAACGGTGTGGTTCATCGTGATCGTCCTCGCGGTCTGCGCGCGCTACCTGACCGCGCCACTCGAGAACCAGAGCAACGACTTACCGATCCTGTTCTTGATGACCTGGTGCGCCTATGCGCGCGGCGTCGGTCGCGACGTGCTCGGTGGTGGTGCGGCGGGCGCGGCGACGGCGCTCAAGGCCACGCCCTTGCTCTACTTGCCGATCCTCGTCTGGCACCGTCGCGTCGGCGGCGTGATGTCCTTCGTGGTGATCGCCGCATCCCTCTCGCTTGCGCCAGACTTCCTGTTTCCGCGCGAAGACGGCATGCGTTGGGTGCAGGCTTGGTACGACACCTTTGTCGGCAAGAACGAGATCGGCGCTCCCGCGGAAGCGGAAGGCGGCTGGATGGCTTGGAACGTGCTGAACCAGAGCCTCGGCGGCACGCTCTACCGTCTTTCGAGGCCCGAGACCTTCAGCCGCGAAGCGCTGCGCGACTTCAGCCTGTGGTCGCCGACCGACGGCGTGTTGCGCGCGACGACTCTGGCGGCGCAGGCCGGCGTCCTGGCCTTGGTCGCACTCGCAGTCGGATGGCCCAGCGCCGGCGCGAAGGATGCGCCGGACCGGCGCATGCGCCGACTCGGCGAAGTCTCCGCTGTCGTCTGCGGCATGGTCTTGCTCTCGCCGATGAGCAGCAAGGCGCACTTCTGCGTGCTGCTGCTGCCGACGACCTACATGCTGCTGCACCTCAGCACGCGTGGGCGTGACCTGATCGTCGCCGGCTGCCTGCTGGCTACATTCATGCTTGGGTCGTTGACCTCGAAGGGCATGATCGGCGTTCCGCTGGGGGATGCGGTGCTCGCTCGCGGTTCCGTCACCTGGTGCGCGCTGATCCTGTTGATCGGCACCGTGCGCGTCGCGATGGTGCGGCGCTCTGCGGACGCTCGATCGAGCGCGGCGGCGGCTGTGATGGCGTGACTCCACGACGGGTCGGGGATCGCCGGCCGAATCAGACGTTCGGTAGGTTCTTGACGCGCGGAAGCAGGCGGCGCAAGACGCCGTTCTTGAGGCTCGGCGTGTCGACGGATCCCATCCAATCCCCCCAAGTCGCTGTGATCTGATCGACCATCGGCTGGGGCAGCGCGATGCCCGAGTAGGCGCAGCGTTCGCGGAACACAGCGTGTCCGCGGTCAGCCATCGCCTGCATCTCAGAGAGGTTCGTCATCGCGTGGTCGAGCACTTCTTCGAGGTCGGCGAGATCCGCGCGCACGTCGAGGTAGTGCTCGCCCGGCACGAGACCCGCGTCGGCGAAGCGCACGTCTTGCAAGGACTGGTACACGACGATCGCGCGGCGTGAGAGTCCTTCGAACAAGCGGTACGTCAGGCGAGCGTTACCCCACAGCGCCAAGCACACCGTCGAGTTGCCGAGCAGGTCGAGAAACTCGCGCTTGGGCAGGCGCGGCGCGAGGATCTCCATGTCGTTCTCGAATTCGTGCCAGAAGGTGATCCCGCCCAGGAACGGAATGCCCGCGGCTCGGATGCGTCGAATCGCGGACGCGCGCGAGTTCGATCCGTCGGGAAGTTTCTCGACGCCGGTCTGCGCACCGTAGAAGACGACGCGGTTCTCGCGGTACTCGAGGTCGCGTCCCGCGTCCGAGTCGAGAGGATCGAGGAAGGGCGTGATCAAGCCCGTGCGGTAGTCGGACAGCTCGGGCGCGTCCGCGCCGCGTTGCCAGAAGTTTGCGAGCATGCAAGATGCGCGCGAACGTAACGACTGGGGAATCGAGTCGAGCGGGAAGAAGGTGCAGTCGTCCGTCTTGAAGAAGACGAGGCGCCCCGGGAACGCGAGCATCGCTCGAGCGAGTTCCGGACGAATGGTGAAGTCGGGGCGCGGCGAAACTCCGTGCAACCAGACGTCGCAGGGGCCGCGAGGCGGCGCAGCCGGCCGCGCCAGTCGTACCGAATGTCCGCCGCCGATGAGTCCACCGCGCAAGTACTTGATGCGCGAGTAGATCTGTTTCTCGTCTGCGGAGAGGTGAAATCGCATGGTGCTGACGGCGAGGACCGGCTGAGACTATCATCGGCGCATGAAGCACACAACGCGCGGAACTCTGCTCGCCGTCCTCCTCTTGGCCCTCCCTGCCGTGGCCTGGCGAGTCGGCCAAGACTTCAGTGGAGTCGAGCTCGAAGTCACCGCCGTCGCCGGCCGGGTCCACGTGCTGACAGGCAAGGGAGGCAACATCGGCTTGTCCGTTGGCGATGACGGTGTGTTGATGATCGACGACCAGTTCGGCCCGCTCGCCGAGCGCATCGAAGCGCAGCTCGAAGAACTCGCGGGAGCGCAGCCCAGCTACTTGTTGAACACGCACTGGCACGGCGATCACACCGGCGGCAACGAACACTTCGGTGCACACGCCGTGGTCGTCGCGCACCACAACGTGCGCCGACGTCTGGCGGGGGATGCCGAGATGAAGGGGCGCTTGAATGAGCCGCCGGTTGCGGAGCCCGGTTTGCCGGTCGTGACCTTCGACGAGGGTCTCTCGCTGCACTTCAATGGCGAAGAGGTTCGCGTCATCCACTTGCCGCACGGACACACCGACGGCGACAGCATCGTCTGGTTCACCGGCAGCAAAGTCGCGCACCTTGGCGATCACTACTTCGCGGGCGGTTTTCCGTTCGTCGACTTGACCAGCGGTGGAGACGTCGAGGGGTTCATTGCAAACCTCGATCGCATCCGGGAGCTGTTGCCCGAAGAGGTGACGTTGATTCCCGGCCACGGACCGGTCGGCGGCTGGAAGGCGTTCGATGAGTACCGCGCGATGGTCAAGGAGTGCGCCAGTCGCGTACGTGCCGCGCTCGCGGAAGGCAAGAGCGGCGCCGCGATGATCGAAGAGGGTTTGCTCTCCGACCTCGACGCGCGCTGGGGCCAGGGCTTCATGAACGCTGCAGGCGTGACGGAGATCTTCTCGCGCTCGCTGGCGAAGTGAGTCGCCGTAGCTGACCGCAGCGAGCCGGCAGCCTGTCGAAGGAGTGCTTCGGATGCCGTCATGGCGCCGAACGACTCTTTCCGGCGGGCTGCTGGTGCGGAACTGCCCCGAAGTCATGACCGAGCTGGGTGTGCGAGACGGGAGCCGTGCAGAACGTCAGTCGCGCGGAAAGCGATAGAGCGACGCTTGTCGCTCCGCGGCCTCGAAGCCCACCGAGCGATAGACGCGAATCGCGACGTCGTCCGGGTCGGCCACCATCACCAGGCGGGTGACGCCGAGTTCGTCCAGCGCGTGCCGTGCGGCGGCGTGCACGAGCGTGCCGCACACGCCGCGTCGTCGCGCAGTGGGTGAGACCACGACCGACTGAAAGCGTCCGACGCCGTCTTCCGCGAAGATGCCGAGCGTGCCGACGAGCTCTCCCCTCAAGAACGCGCCGAACCACTGGCCCGCGCCGTTCTCGACCATCGCGCGGCGTGCGCGCATGCTGCGGGTCAGGTAGGAATCGTGGGACTCCGCTTCGAGCTTCTCATCGCGCGCGGATGCGAGGCACCCTCGCGCGTCATTCCAGTCCGCGTCGCCGTCGAGCGTCCGAACCTGGAGCTCGTCCAACGGATGCGGCGGCAGACGGACGGAACTCGCGACCATCACCGCGCTGGTGTCGCACTCGAAGCCGGCGTCGATGAAGGGCTGGTCACTCCCCGTCCGTCCATTCGGGTCGTCCCAGCAGAAGGTTTCGTGTTGCACCTCGGGATCGTCCGCGAACTCCGTGCGGAAGAGCTCCATCCAATGCCCGTAGTCGCCGTAGCCGGGAGCCGCCGGGAACAGCAAGAAGTTGCCGTAGTAGAAGGTCGGCTGATCGGGCGTTCGGACGACCGCATGCCCGTCGCGTTCGATCACCCGAGCACCAGCGAGCTTCAGGATGAAGAGGTCGGTGGCGAGGGCGAGGGATCGGCAGTGCATCGGCTCGGGCTCAGGTCTCTACTGCGCCTCGGATGAGTCCGCGTCGTCGGTCGGGGCGTTCGTCGGCCTGTAGTTGAAGAGGTCCGTCATCGCGAACTGCTTGCCGCCGGCCGCGTTGATGGCTTCGCGGACCTTGTTCATCACGTTGGCGGTCAGCCGCCTGCCCTTCGTCGCTCGGCTCACCATCTTGTGGTTGAGTTGTTGCGAGGAGGCTTTCACCAGCAGTGCGGATGAGAGCTTCAGCTCGCGCATGAGCTCAGCGATCGGCTGTTCGCCGAGGTTGCGTTCGATGTCCATACAGCTTCGTAGCGGGGGAGAGCGGCCAGTGTGGGCGCGCGGGCCCGGGGATCGAGGAGTCTTCGCAAGAGGATACGCACCTGAGCGCGCGAGGTCCGAAGAATGCGCGTGAAGCGCTCGAACGGCTGGCCGCGAGCGAGGTGCGCGCGGATGACTCAGCCGCCGGCGCTCTGCAAAGACTGCCGAGCCCGCGGCTCGGCCGGGCACGACTCCGCGCAGGATTCACCGCGCACCCACGCACCCCAAGGAGTCTCCATGTTCATGCTGCTACGCCTCCCGCTCGCTCTCGGCATCCTGACGCTGCCGTCGCCCGGCTTGGATCAGGTGAGCATCGAGTCTCGGACCGGTCTCGCCTACGAGATGCGCATGACGCGCACGATGTCGATGCGGCTCGGTGAAGCGTCGATGCACGTCGGCGGTCAGGAGTTTCCTGCGGACATGGTGAAGGGGTCCGTTCCTGATCGCGATGACGTCGAGACGGTCGTGCTGCGCAACATCGTGAAGCATGCCGAGGACGGTCGTCCCGTGCAGGTGCTGCGGGAGTTCGTCGAGCGCACGATGCAGCGGACCGTGGCGGACGAGACGACGGATTTGACGGGAGCGCTGGAGGGCAAGCAGCTGGTTCTCGAGCGGGGCGCTGACGGCGATGTCGAGGCGCGCTTCGAGAAAGGCGTCGAGGAGACTGTCGACGATGCGTACCTCGCCGGACATCTCCTGGAGCACGGCATCCACCGGCTCATGCCCGAAGCGTCGGTCGAGCTGGGCGAGTCGTGGATGCCCGACGATGACGCCGTGCGAGCCATGCTGATCTCGCCCGGTCCGCAGTACTACGAGAACAAAGAATCAGCCGAGCTGCCGATCCTGCTCGAGAAGCAGGCCGAGTTCACGGTCGAGATGAACGTCGAGCAAGAGGGGATGGCGATCCAGATCAAGATGGAACTCACCGCGAACAACGCCAGCTCGCGGGAGCGGGAGATCCTCGAGTAGCGAGGACGGGCTACTTCAGCAGCGTCTTCAACTGCTCGCGGCTCGGCGCGAAGAACAGCGAGCCGGTCGTCGGCGTCGAGAAGCTGAGCAAGCGGTCGACCGGTCCGCCGTCGACGCCGTACATGCTCTCGAGCAAGAACTCGAAGCGCGCAGGGTCGCAGCAGAAGGCGAGGAAGTACAAGCCGTACGCGTCGACGCTGCCGATCGGCGTGCTGCGTCGGTATAGCTTCTGCGTGACGCCGTCGCGCTTGCGGTCCGTGCGCGCGACGTGGGCGTCTTCCGGCATCACATCGCCCTCGAACTCGACGCTGTCGATCTTGGTGCGGCCGATCACGCGTTCTTGTTCTTCGACGGAGAGCTTGTGGAAGCTCGTCAGGTCGTGGATCCAGCGCATGCCGAGCACGTAGCTGCCGCCGGCGCAGGCTTCGCCTTCGGGGATCAGCGCGACGGGCAAGCGGTCTTCGCCCTTGGGGTTCGCTGAACCGTCGACGAAGCCGCCCAGGTCGCGGCTGTCGCGGAATACGAAGCCGGGTTCTTCGAGGCGCAAGCGCGCCAGCGGCGCGATCTCGCGGTGCATCACCATCGCGGCCCAGAACACCTCGTCGGTCTTGTCGCCGTGCACCCAGACGAAGATGTCATGCTGCGTGGCGGGAGCGTGCAAGCCGTCGGGACCTTCGATCGGCGCGAACGGGCGCAGGTGTTCCGGCGCCTCGTCGGGCGACAAGAGGATCCAAGCCTGCGGACCGAAGGCGACGACGACTTGCGGCGGCTCGCCTTCCGCTTCGCGAGCGACGGACGCGAGCGCGGCGCTCAGCGCGTGTCGCAGGTCGTCGGGAGTCGCGTCGGTCTCCAACACGTACTCGAGGAAGTAGTGCTGACGCGTGCCTTCGTGGAAGATGGCGGCTTGTGCCTTCGTCATCGTGCTTGTTCTTCTCGGTGGTTCAGGGCGCGGGTCCGCCCGCTGGGATTCAGGCGCCGGGAGCGCCCAGTCGCACGGCCGTGCCGTACGCGAGCACTTCGCTCATGCCCTGCATGATCATGCTGGTGGTGAAGCGCACGTTGATCACGGCGTCAGCGCCGCGTCGTCGCGCGTCTTCTTCCATGCGCTGGTAGGCCTGCGAGCGCGCTTCGCTCATCAGCTCGGAGTAGCCGTGGATCTCGCCGCCGACGATCGACTTCAGGCCGGCGAAGATGTCGCGGCCGACGTGCTTGGCCTTCACCACGTTGCCGGTGACGACGCCGAGCATCTCGGTGATCTCACGGTTCGGAATGCGGTCGATGGTGCTGATGATCATCTCGGTTCTCGCAAAGGGATTAGGCGCCGATTCGGCGCGCTGGATGGTAGCGCCGAGCAGGGGGTCAAGACCAATGGGCGCCGAAGGCGATCTCGAACAGCCGCGTCACGGACGTATCCGTGTCGAGCTGCGCGAGATCGGCGGGGCTTACCCAAGCGAGCTCGATGGATTCAGAGCTGATCACTTCTTTCGCGCCCTCGGGAGCCCGTGCGATGAAGCGCGAGTCGAGGTGCAGGTGTTCCGGTTCGCCGGGGCGCGCCGGAATCGTGTGGATGTCGAGGTCGACCGGCAGCGGATCGATCTCGATCCCGTCGATGCCCGACTCTTCCCACGCTTCGAGCCACGCGGCGTGCGCAAGGTTCGCGTCGCCGTCGCAGTGACCGCCGAGCTGCAGCCACTTCTTCAGCTTGCGGTGGTGCGTCAGCAGCGCGTGCGTGCCGGCGTGGTTCAGCAGCAGACACGAAGCCGTCAGGTGACCGGGAACGCAGCTGCGCAGGTGCGCGTCGTTCGGATGCGCATCGATGAAGGCCAGCATGGCGGCGCGCTCCGCCGCCTGCGCATCGTTCGGCGGAACCCACGCCTCCAGCGTGCCGCGCGCCAGGGCGAGGTCGGTGACGCGTTGCAGCTGAGGCGGAGCCGCCACGCTCTAGCAGCCCGCCAAGCGAGTAGATGAAGTCGTCATGGCGCCGGTGGACTGCTTCAACGGGCGGCTCAGTCGCGGTGCAACTTGCGGTACTTGCTGGCGCTGGAGTCCGCGCCTTCGCCGCGCTCCACGCGCAGCTTGTCGCGCCACTCGTGGTAGCTCTCGTAGTCGCCGTGGTGGAAGAACACCTCGCCCGTCTTGTCGAAGGCCAGCATGTGCGTGGCGACGCGGTTCAGGAAGTATCGGTCGTGAGAGACGATGATCATCGAGCCGCGGTACTCGGCGATCGCTTCCTCGAGCACGCGCATCGTGTCGAGGTCCAAGTCGTTCGTCGGTTCGTCGAGGATGATCAGGTTGGCCGGTTCGCGCAGCATCTTCGCGAGCAGCACGCGGTTGCGCATACCACCCGAACACTCGCCGAGCAGCTTTTGCTGGTCTTCGCCCTTGAAGTTGAAGCGCGCGACGAACGCTCGTGAGTCGATCGTCTTGCCGTCGAAGGGCAGCTGTTCGTTGCCGTCGGTGATGTTGTGCCAGACCGACTTCTCGTCGTCGAGCACGGTCCGCGACTGGTCGAGGTAGCTGATCTCGACCGTCGAACCGATGTCGATCTTGCCGCTGTCGACGGTTTCCTTGCCGAGGATCATGCGCATCAGCGTGGTCTTGCCGCGACCGTTCGCGCCGATCACGCCGAGGATGCCGCCGGGCGGGATCTCGAAGGTCAGCTTGTCGAACAGCTTGCGGTCCCCGAAGCTCTTGGAGAGGTCGCGGACTTCGATCACGCGATCGCCGAGGCGCGGGCCGGGCGGGATGCGGAACTCGACCGACTCGAGCTGTTGGCCCGGTCGCATCTCTTGCAGTTCTTTGAAGCGGTTGAGGCGCGCCTTGGCACGCTTCGCGCGCGCGGCGGGCGTGCGCGATTTCCACTCGAGCTCGCGTTGGAACATTTTCTCGGTGCGCGAATCAGACTGACGCTTCGTGTCGAGCATCTTCTGGCGCGCGTGCAAGTAGTCCGAGTAGTTGCCCTTGTACGGCTGTGCCTTGCCGCGCTCGATCTCGAGCATCCAACCGACGACGTTGTCGAGGAAGTACCGGTCGTGGGTGATCAGCATCACCGTGCCGGGGTAGTTCGCGAGATAGTGTTCGAGCCACTCGACCGTCTCGGCGTCCAAGTGGTTGGTCGGTTCGTCGAGCAGCAGGATGTCCGGTTGTTCGAGCAGCAGCTTGCACAGCGCCACGCGACGTCGTTCACCACCCGAGAGCTTCGTCACGTCCGAGTCCGGCGGGGGCAAGCACAGCGCACCCGCGGCCTGCTGCAGGCGCGACTCGATGTTCCACACGTCGTGGTGGTCCATCTTGTCCTGGAGGTCCTGGAACTCTTCTTCCCGACCTTCCATGTCCATGCAGACTTCATTGTACTTCTCTTCGAGCTCGAGCAGCGGCTTGACCGCTTCCTGCAAGTTGCCCCAGACGTCGAGTTCTTCGTTCAGCGGCGGCTCCTGCGAGAGGTAGCCGATGTCGATGCCGTCGGCGGGCTTCGCGATGCCCTCGATCGCCGTGTCCTCGCCCGCGATGATCCGCAGCAGCGTGGACTTGCCGGCGCCGTTCGCGCCGATCAGGCCGATCTTCGCGCCCTCGAGGAAGGACAGAGTGATGCCCTTGAGGACCTCGACCTGGCCGTAGAACTTGTGCAGGTCTTGGACCTGGTAGACGATTTTTTCGGACATGGGGCGAAGAGGATAACGCGGCCCCCGGGCCATGTCAGCGGGCTCCCCGACTCTCTCTGCCTCACCGCCGATTCCGTCGCGGGCCAGCGGGTACGGAGTCAGGACACTTCCTCCACGATTCCCAGCGGGTGCCGCGCTCGGCGAGGTACCCGGCGGGAATCGTGGAGGAAGTGTCCTGACTCCGTACCTCAGTCGAGCCGCAGCACGAGCGGCGCGCCGGAAGGCGTGCTCGCGTCGAGGCGGTGGGTGGCCTCCACGCGGCGGCCGTCGCCGGTCTCGGCGCTGATGCGCAGCTCGCCGAAGGGCGCGAAGACCCAGCGGCTGACGTGGCCGCGTTCGTCCGGCTCGAGGGTCATCGCGCAGACGCGCTGGCCGTTCGCGGTCTCGATCGTCAGCTGCACGTCGGTCCCCAGCGGGTCGCCGTTCGCATCGACGAAGGCCACGCCCAGCGAACCGCCGGCTCGGAGTTCCACGCGGTGGACGCTGCGTTCGCCGGCGACGACCTCCAGCTCGCCGAGGTACGGGCCGCAGTCGCCGGCTTGCACGCGCAGCTCGTAGCGCCCGGCGGGCAAGTCGGCGCGCTCCAGGCTGTTCGGATCGCGACCGAGCCACCACGAGGTGCCGTGCGCGTCGGTCAGTTCGACGTCGAGGCCGGTGATCGCTTCGCCGTTCGCGCGGGCGAGCTCGACGCGCAGGGTGCCGGAGGCGGAGAGCTGCACGACGCCGAGGTCGACTTGCGCCTGCGGCTCGAGCGCGATCGCCGCTCGCCGCAAGGTCGCGATGCCGTCGCCTTCGATGCTCAGCGTGACCGGACCTTCGGGCAGCTCGTCGAGCACGACTTCGGCGGCGCCCGCCGGCAGCTCGCGCTGCAACAACTCGCCCCAGTGCTCGTGGGAGAGCGTGACGAGCAGCTTCGGCGTCTGTGATCCGTCCGCCATCGCGAGGTCGGCGCGCAAGCCGGCGGTCGGCGCTCGCGCGGGGTCGAGTACGAGCTGCACGTCGCGGCTGCCGGTCTCGACGTCGTCGAGCCAGGCGTGGGGGACGCGGTCCGAGACCCACATGCGCGACTTGGGCCCGTCGTCCGGCGCGTGCAGGATCAGCTGCACCGCTCCTTCACTCATGAAGCTCAGCGTGAAGCGGCCGTCCTTGTTGGTGCTCTTCGCAACCGGCGGCGGGCCGGAGCGGTCCATGGCGCGGGTGACGACGGTCCAACCGGCGAGCGGTTCGCCGTTCGCGTCGAGCGCGACGCCGGTGATCTCGGGCAGGCCTTCGAGCTGCGGCGTCCACTCGTAGACGTCGCCGTCCGCGAGCTCGAGCTCGACGGAGTCCGAGGCTTTGCGGTCGCGCGTCGACGCGCTGAGCCGGACCGGCCCGGGCGCGATGTTCAGTAGGGCGAAGCTGCCGTCCGCGCGGGTCCGAACCCGTGGTTCGTCGAAGGACGAGCGCGCGGACGGGTAGCTCAGTGCGCGCTGGTAGACCGCGACTGTCGCACCCTCGATCGGGGCGCCGCCCGGCGACAACAGCTTGCCGTGGACCGCCGCGCCGGTCTGCATGCGCAGCTCCGTGAACGCCGACTCGCCGGCGCGCACTTCGAGCTTGGTCGCGCGCACGGCGTGCTGGTCCGCTCGGCACGCGACCTCGACGTGTCCGGGCGCAACGCCGCGCGCTTCGAAGCGTCCTTCGTCGTCGGTCATGACTTCGAGCGGCGGCGGCGGACCTTCCGCGCCGGTCGGCCCGAAGGTGTCGAAGCCGTCCTGCGCGCCGACGCGCACGCGCGCACCGGCGATCGGGTCGCCGCGCGGATCGAACACCACGCCGCGCACACTCGCCGCGGGCCCGCCGAGCGTCAGGTCGATCTCGAGCGCTTCGCCGGCCGCGCTGCGCTCGGACCAGTACTGCACGTGTTCGGGCTCGGACGGCGCGTGGCCTTCGGCGCGCGCGCCGAGGAAGCAGATGTCGGTGAGCTGACGCAGGAGGTAGCGGCCCGCTGAGTCGGTCTGAGCCGCGACCAAGCCGCTGTCGCGGTTGAGGCCGGTCGAGATCCAGACGTCGGCGCCGGCGACCGGTCGACCGTCGCGATCCACGACGCGTCCGCCGACGTCGACGCCCTGATGGAGCGTCAGCCTTGCGATCACGATGGCACCCGGACGCGATTGCGGGTCGAACGAGGCGTCGGCGGCCGCAGCGCTCGCGACAGTCGGCACGTGCACGCTGGTGCTGCCGCTGCGATCTCCGTAGATGGCGTACCAACCCTCCGCAGGCACGTGGACGAGCGCCGTGCCTCGCTCGTCGCTACGCGCGACTCGGGAGTCAGTCGGGTCATCGCTCATCGAGACGCACTTGAACTCGATCCCGGGAGCGCTGCTGCCGTCAGCCCAGTAAGTGTTCACCAAGATCCAAGCCAGGGTCTGCACCTTCGAGGTCGGCGCAGCGGTCTCCGGAGCGACAACGTTTCGCCCGCTCGAACTCGTCGTGGTGATCGCCGCCAGGGCCGCCGACGAACTGACGCGCAGCTCCGGTGAAAGCACCGTAGAACCGGTCGCCGCGGCGTCGTTCGTGCCGAGCACGTCCGGCAACTTCCACAGTCCCACCAGCGCCAACGCGACGATCGCGCCCAGTCCGATTCGTTGCAGCATCAAGAGTCCTCCCAGAGTCGTGGTCGCGACGGTCCCCGCGGCCGCGGGTGCGGCGAGGGGGGTCAAGCGGCTCGCAGAGGCGAGCAACTCGGCGCGCAGCGCGGCGGATCCGCGCGGCGCGAGCGTCATGACGAGACCACCGGCGAGGCCGGCGGGGAGCAACGGGCGGAGCTGCGCCAAGCCGCGGTGCAACTGCACGCGGATCGTGGCGGGACACGCGTCGCGCTCGGCGGCGATCTCTTGCGGCGACAAGCGGCGCAAGAGGTTCGCGGCGAGCACGTCGCGGTACTTCGCGGGCAAGCGCTCGAGCGCGGCTTCCAACAAGCTGCGCGACTCGGAGTCGACCGCCAGCTGTTCGGGACGCTCGCGCGCTTCGCGCTCGGTCGGTTCCGACAAGACGCGTTCGGGGTCCGGACGCCGCGCGGCGCCGCGTCCAAAGGCGCGCGCTTCGTTCGTCAGGATGCCGACCATCCACGCTTCCACTCGGCCGGACGCGTCGAAGCGCTCCGGATGCTCCATGACCGTCAAGAAAGTCGCCTGCACCAAGTCCTCGGCTTCCGCCTTGTCGCGAGCCAGGTGGCGCGCGACGCGCCGCAGCTCCGGGATGAGGGCGTCGAAGAGCTCTCCCAGGGCGCGGGTGTCGCCGCGGTCCCGGAAGCGGACGAAGAGGGTGGTGAGGCGCTGATCTCGCATGACGGTGGGGCTCTGCACGGGAGGTGCGCCGCGTTTCGGGATTCTGCCGGAAAGTGCGGGGCGGCGGGGGATGGAAGCCGCCCGGGCCTGTCTGGAACGGTCTGCAGCCGCTATCCTGTTCGCCTCGAAAGTCGGAGGGCAGCAGACCTCCGACGCGGCCGGCGCGCGCGGCGCGCACGAGATTCGCCTTCCCTACGACACGCAAGCGGCCCTCCTTGGGGGCTACGGATCGACCATGGACTTCCTCAAGCAACTCGGCATCACAGACCTCAACTCCGGCGCTTACGACGGCGAGTGGATCACTTGCTCCGGAGCGACCATCGAGAGCAAGAGCCCCGCGACCGGCGAAGTCATCGCGCGCGTTCAGCAAGCCGGCCCGGCCGAGTACGAGCGCTGCGTCAAGGCGGCGCAGGCGGCTCAAGTGAAGCTGATGGCGATGCCCGCGCCCGCGCGCGGCGAGCTGGTCCGCAAGGTCGGCAACGCGATCCGTGACCACAAGGACGCGCTCGGCCGCTTGATCACGCTCGAGATGGGCAAGATCGTTCAAGAGGGCTGCGGCGAGGTCCAAGAGATCATCGACATCTGCGACTTCGCTGTCGGCCAGTCGCGGATGATGTACGGCTTGTCGATGCACTCGGAACGTCCGGGTCACGCGATGCGCGAGCAGTACCACCCGCTCGGCGTCGTCGGCATCATCACGGCGTTCAACTTCCCGATGGCGGTCTGGGGTTGGAACTCGATGCTCGCCTGGATCTGCGGCAACAGCTGCATCTGGAAGCCCGCGCCCGCCGCGCCGCTCACCGCGATCGGCTTGACGAACGTCGTGCGTCCGATCCTGGAAGCCGAAGGCCTCGGCGCGCTCGCCACCTTGTGCTTCGGCTCGGTCGACGACGTCGGCGAGCCGATGCTGCATGACAAGCGCCTGCCCTTGATCTCGTTCACCGGTTCGTCCGCCGTCGGTCGCCACGTCGGCCAGACGGTCGCTGGACGCTTCGGCAAGTCGATCCTCGAGCTCGGCGGCAACAACGCGATGATCGTGATGGACGACGCCGACCTCGACTTGGCGCTCCCCGCGATCCTCTTCGGCGCGGTCGGCACGGCCGGTCAACGCTGCACCTCGACGCGTCGCGTGTTCTTGCACGACAAGATCGCCGACGAAGTCGAAGCGCGACTCATCAAAGCCTACGCCGACATCAAGATCGGTGATCCGATGGAAGAGGGCACGCTCTGCGGCCCGCTGATCGACCAAGCTTCGGCCGACGCGATGCAGAACGCGATCGCCGCGATCGAAGCGGCCGGCGGCAAGCTGCTCTGCGGCGGCGGCAAGGCCGACGTGCCCGCGAAGATCGCCGGCGGCGCCTACGTCGTTCCCGCGCTGATGCGCGCCGAGAACCACTACGAGATGGTGCAGAAGGAAACCTTCGCGCCCTTGCTCTACTTGATCCGCATCAAGGACTTCGACGACGCGATGGCGAAGCACAACGACGTGCCGCAAGGCCTCTCGTCGGCGATCTTCACGATGAACATGCGCACCGCCGAACGCTTCCTCTCCGCATTCGGTTCCGACTGCGGCATCGCCAACGTCAACATCGGCACCTCGGGCGCCGAGATCGGCGGAGCCTTCGGCGGCGAGAAAGAAACCGGCGGCGGCCGCGAGTCCGGCTCGGACGCCTGGCGCGCGTACATGCGGCGCCAGACGAACACGATCAACTACTCGACGGAGCTGCCGCTCGCGCAGGGCATCACTTTCGGCTGATCGGACCCGCGCCGGTGAAGGCCTCTCCGCAAGCCGGCCCACCTGCTCCGACACTCGTCGGGCAAAGCCGAATCCGAGGACTCCCTGAGACGCTGACGGACCTCGCCGACCGGCACGGTCGGCGAGGTCCGTCAGCGTCTCAGGGAGTCCTCGGATTCGGCACGGTCCGCGGGGTTCGCCCGCTTGTGCGGACGAGAAGGGCTCGTCGAGGTTCCGCAGGTCAGTGGGAGCTGAGGTAGCGGTCGATGTCCTCGACGTAGACCATCAGCGCGGACGGGGTTCCGTCCCAGCGTCCGAGGAAACGGGCGAAGGACTGGCGCGCAGCCGCCAGATCGGCGCGGTCGATCGATACCTGCGTGCGGGCCAGTTCGGCCCAGACAGGCATCGAGGCTGCGCCGGCCTCCAGTTCAGCGAGAGCCTTGTCCAGCGCGGACAGGAGTTCCTCGTCCGCTGTGTCGGTGCTCGCGCGTTCGAGGAACAGGTCATACACCAGAGCCTCGCGAACGGCCGAAGCGTTGGGGTAGCCCTCCGACATGAGTTCCAAGACTCTCCGGGACCCCGCCCAGTCACCGCTCTCGAAGCGGACCTTCGCGGATTCGAACAGGATCGGGTAGATCCGTTCCGCTTTCCCGTCGTCTGCCGCCGCACGCTCGAAGAGGGTGCGCGCCTCTGCGGGGCGATCGGCGTCGAGGTGCTCGAGGATCTCCGACGCCACCTCCCCAGGCGGGCCGGTGGGGATCGTCATGCATCCGGTCGAGAGCAGCAGGGCGAGGATGACGGATTTTCTCATGGTCTTCATTTCTGTTCAGTCAGTCTCTCATCGGATGGAGTGCAGGCTTCCGTCGGCAAAGTCGATCTGTTCCGCGACCAGATCGAAGCCGCCGCTCGGTCGCCGGTGATAGCGCAGCACGAAGCGGGCCACCTCATCGATCGAGCGGCCGGTCAGGGCGAGAGCTTCGCGGCGGCGCCCGATGACCACCGCCCACTCGCCTTGAGGGATGAGCGCGGCGAATAGGTAGATTTCGTTCCTAGCCAGCACGCTGCGGCGAAGCGCGCGCAGCGGCTCGGGTAGTCGAGCGTACTCGTAGTCGAACAAGTCCCTGTACTGTCGGAACTGCTGTAGAGGCGCTGGTCCGTCCACTCGTTCGACGCGTTCTTCCTTGCCGCCCGAGATCCGGAAGTAGCGCGGGTTCTTCGCGTCGACGTCCAGGGTATCTCGCGGAACGAGAACGACCTCTTCACCGAAGAAGCGGGCGATGTCGAGTTGATCCTCCGGTGCCGCGAGCAGCACCGTCGCAAAACCCTTGCGACCCTTCCCGGAGACTTCCATGTCTGCCGTTCGGAGGAGGTCGCGGTCGCGCATCAGATCCTCCGCCGAGCGGCGCGGAGGGTCCTGCGACGCTTCGGTCGTGGAGTGTTCCTGCTCGGACTTCGCCTCCTCGTCGACCGGCTCGGAGTCAGCAGGGTCAGCTTCGGGAGCGGCCGGCGTCGGCTCTTCCGATTCGCCGTCCGGTGTGCCGAGCTCCGGCGCTGCCGGGGTGGGGATCGACTCGGTTCGAGCTTGGTCCACGTTGGCTGCTTCCGGGGTCGGAGTCGCCTCGGGGAGCTGCGGAGCGACTGGTTCGAGTGCGGCCTGGACGCCCTCGGACGGCGCGGCGGCCAGGCGCGGCTGGACGGCGACCGCGATGCCGCGCTCCATCTTCGGCGGTGCTTGGACGGCGGTGACCGGCGGTCGCAGGCAAACCCACCAGGTCAGCAATGCCGCGAAGGCCAAGAGTGCTGTGTGTCGGGCCAACGCTCTCATCGGGAGCTTCCCCCCAGGAACTCGCTGCCCTCGGCGAGACCGAGAGCGACCAGCTCGACGCGCACGAAGCCCCGGTTCCGCAGGAGCTGTAAGAGTTCGACGGCGACTCCGTGGTGTGCCTCGCGATCGGCCTGGATCTCGATGACGACTTGGTCGGGTAGGGCATCGCCGAGTCGGGCCTGGAGCAGGCGCTCGAGGTCGGCGACCGACTCGATCGGCGAGTCATCCTCCTGCGAGCGGACTCTGGACTCGGAGTCGATCACGATCTCGATCCGCCGCACGTCGTCGACTGCCGTCTGTTCGCCCGGTTCGACGCGAGGGAGTTCGATCCGGAGCAGCTCGGAGCGGTTGGAGGAGCGCACGTCACTCAGCGCCAAGAGGGCGAACAGCAGGATGAACAACACGTCCAACATCGGCGTCAGGCCCGAGAATCCGGAGGCGCTCGCGGCTCGGCGCGCGGCGCTCACGCGGGAGCCTCGTCCAGCACGCGCTGGAGACGCCCCTCGAGATTCGTCCGCCACTCGCGCCAGCCGATCAGGAAGGCCTGGCCGAACAGGAACACCATCAGGCCCGCGATCGTCGTGAAGAGCGCGGTCGCGAGCCCGGAGGAGAGCACCTCGGGTGCGGCCAGGCCCAGGTCTCCTCCGCGCGCAAAGAACGAGCGAGCGATCCCCAAGACGGTTCCGAACAACCCCAAGCTGGTGGCGAGCTGGCTCACGGCCTCGATGCGCCCGAGCCCGGCTTCTGCCTGGCGCCGTTCCAACTCGAGCCGTACCAGGCCCGCCTGTTTGCCTCCTGCGGCGACCAGTTCGACGATCCGGCGCATCTCCTTCCGACGTCCCGGATCGAGAGCGAAGAGCAAGCGATCTAGGACGCCGGCGAGGACGATCACCCAGGCCGCGAAGATCACCCACATGACGGGTCCACCCGCCTCGAAGTAGCTGGCAAACACCGCTTGGTCCTACCGACGCCCAGGTAGATCCGGGACGGGGAAGGCGAGTGCCTGGCGCAATGCCGTCTCGGGCGGCTTCAGCGGGAAGTGTTCCCAGAACCTGACCGGATCGGCCTCGAACAAGATTCGGCGAGCGCCGAGTTCGTCACGTGCCAGCAGGTCCGCCACGAAGGCGGGGTCGTCGAACACGGACGCCGGTTCGCCGGCCACCGTCTCCGGTGCGAGTCCGAGGCTCCCCATCGCCCAGCCGAGCCCGGAGTCGGCGGTACCGGTCGTCTCGAGCTGCACGGAGAGCCGGCTGCGCTCGGACTTGCGCGCCTCGATCGACGAGGCGAACTTGGAGAGGCGTTCACGCGTGACCCTCAACTCCGCCGCCTCGCGCTCGAATTCGCCGAGTTCCAGTTTGATCTCTTGAGCGGATTGGAGCGACGTGCGTCGAGCTTCCGGACTCGAAGCTTCCAGCGCACGCTGCATCAAGACGTCGTAGGAGGCGCGCTTCTCCGCGAGATCGGCGTGGACATCGTCGAGGCGCTGCTCCACCAACTCCATCTTCCCGTAGTAGAAGTCGACAGCCTCGGTCTCGGCTTGGCGGACATTGTCGCCCCCGAGCAGCAAGTTCATGCGCATCTCGTGAATGCGGGCTCGCAGGGCTTCCGCATCGCCGGTTTGCGATCCAGCGGCGGGCTCCTGAGCTTCGACCGCGGGCTCCTGCACCGCGCCGTGTGTGATGGGGGGGGCAGCGACTAGAAACAGAATGGCAGCAAGCATGGTGATCCTCCGTCAGCTCTTAGCGTTGGGTGCCTCGGGCTCCCTGGTAGGCCTCGCGCAAAAGGTCGGTCGAACGAGGGATCTCCAGTCCCGGGCGGGCCAGGTTGGCCGCGCTGAGCGAAATCCGACGCGTACTGGAGTCCTGCAGCCAGTCGAGGACCCCGGCGAGTTCGGGGCTGGGCCCCTGCAAGTCTCCCTGTAGCTCCATCAGGTTCTGGAAGGCGTCCAGAATCTCTTGGGTGCGTGAACTCCGCGCGTAGCCGCCGAGTAGTTGTTCCAGGTACACGAGGTCCATGCTCATCTGGAGACGAATTCGGTCCAGTGCGCCGAACATTTGACCGACCAGCAGGTCAGCATCGATGTCGAGCGCGTCCCGCTCCTGCCCGCGGGCCCCACGTTGTGAGGAGCGAACGAGTTGCAGGCGCTTCTTGGACAGTTCGAGGCTGTTGCGTTCCTGCTGGTAGCGATAGATGTGAGCGTTCAGGGTCTGCCGCTCTTCCGCCGTCATCCCTCGCAACGGCCGGAAGCCCTCGCGATCGAAGTGCTCGGGCGGCAGTGTGTCGATGAAGTCCGCCAGCGCTTGTTGCGCCGAACTCATCGACTGGACCCGCAGCGTGATCGCCGCGTCGTTCTGTTCGACAGTACCGAAGAGTAGTGCCATGTCCTCCGGGCTCACCGATGACGCCATCTTGTTCGCGTAGTAGGCGATGCGATAGCGCTGTGACTCGAGGAAGTCGACGAGGTCGACCTGCTTCTGGATCACTTGTCCCACGTAAGCGCTCACCGCTTCGAGGATCGGGCCTTCATTGAAGTTGTTCTCCGGTCCGGCTGTGGCGCGCAGTTCGTCGAGGATCTGAGCCGTCTCGCGGGCGACGCCCTGACCTTGTCCGATCTCATCGCGGAACGTGCTCAAGCGCTGCTGGAAAGCTTTGAACTCTTGGATGGCGGACTCGACGTCCAGTTCCTTGATCGTAACGGGAACATCGCCGTCGCCCTGAGCGGCGACCGGTGAGGAGAGGCCGGCCAGGGTCGCGAGGACCGCCGCAGCAACTCCGGTACGCAGCCGACAGCGTGCGGCTGGCGGTCCGTTCGAAGCACAGCCGTGCGTGGCCTTAGCCGGATTCTGCGCCGTGAACGTGCTCTTCATTACTCGTACCTCCGGCTGCGGTGCTTCATGGAGGACGGCCGCTGACCGTGCGGCACCACGCCTTCTGTGGCCGCTAGGATCAGATAGCCGGGCAGTTCGACCACGCGCACCATCACCAGCACTTCGTCGTCATCCATCAGGAACTCACCCAACAGGACTGCCGTGGCCTCGGCCTCGGCGGCCCGTTCGAACACATCCCCTTCTTGCGAGCCCACCAGGAAGCTGTCGGACTCGATCAGGTTCAGCCGTGGCGCCAGGACCCCCATCAACTCGTGCCGGAGTCTCTCCGAGGTGGTCTCGTGGCGGGCCGCCATCGCGGGGTCCATGGGCATGACCTCACCGGACGACGAACGCTCGCAGGCGCGAAACTCGTCGATGAACAGCCGGGTATCCCGCAATTCGACGCGGGTTTCGATCTGCGCGAGAATCTCGTCGCCGATGCTCATGGCGGACTCCTCGTGACTCGGCGTGCTGGCGCAAGACCAAAGGAGGGCAGTCAGAATCAGAAGTTCCAAGGGAGTTTTCATCACGATCTTCTTCAGGCTGTGACCGGCGAAGCTGCTCGCAGGGCGGACATCGAGGTCCGGGTGTGGCGCCGCGAGGCGGAGCGGGACTCCTCCGGGGGCCACCACCAGTATGGGCGATCGATGCGCCCTTGCACACTAGCCGCTTTTCGTATGGAGGCTTCGGGATTTCGGGTGGAAGGACCGGCGCTCCGCCTCGGGCTCTGACGCCACGTGGGGCGTCCGCTCCACCCCTTCGAGCTGAACATCGACCTTCAGGCGCCTTGGGTGCGGGCCGATGTCGACGGCGACGGGGCCGCGGCAGCGGTGGATTCGCCGCCCCCTCGAGCAGGAGTTCAGGCGATCCGTGGTTCCCAACTTCCATGCGAGAAGCCTGAAACCCCGTTCGATTCAGCGCTCGAAACTCGTTCGATGAGGGCGGCACGACGGCTACCGCACCGGCGGGGGCCGATCGCGGCATCACCCCCGCGTTCCAGCGGAACTACGTTGAACGCTTGGATCTCGTCCTAGCCCGGAGTATTCATGAGTGCCTCGGCCGCCGTCCGAATCGTGCCCAAGGACGCGCCGGAGCCAGCGAATGCCGTTGATCTCGCCTCCCCGCCGCGCTTGGCGCGGCGCTCGTCCGGAATTCT